>ERZ777011.19-NODE-19-length-261328-cov-7.653144_pt1 | contig 261328 bp, 277 predicted proteins | sample MGYA00374964_ERZ777011 | MGnify/ENA primary metagenome ERZ777011 (study PRJEB29310, sample SAMD00008975) | mouse gut metagenome | study: EMG produced TPA metagenomics assembly of the Metagenome analysis of fecal microbiota from mouse which was promoted... | reverse complement strand
ATTTTTTTTTTTTTTTTTAGCAAGCCCTAATCGTCTTGTCAAGTGTATTTTTTGTAATTTTTTACATAAAAAAACTCACAAATATTGTGAGTTTAATTTATATAGTTCTAGTTATTATTCAATAACTTCAGAAACTACACCAGAACCAACTGTTCTACCACCTTCACGGATAGAGAACTTAGTTCCTTGTTCAATAGCAACTGTGCTTATTAAGTCTACAGTAATGTCAACATTATCACCTGGCATAACCATTTCAACACCTGCAGGTAATTCAATAACACCTGTAACGTCAGTTGTTCTGAAATAGAATTGAGGTCTGTAGTTTGTGAAGAATGGAGTATGACGTCCGCCTTCTTCTTTGCTTAATACGTAAACTGCAGCTTTGAATTTATGATGTGGAGTAACACTTCCTGGTTTAGCAAGAACTTGTCCTCTTTCAACATCTTCTCTAGAAATACCACGTAGTAATACACCCGCATTATCTCCAGATTCAGCATAATCTAATGATTTTCTGAACATTTCAATTCCTGTAACAACAGTCTTTCTTGTTTCTCTTAAACCAACGATTTCAACTTCGTCATTAAGATTTAACTTACCACGTTCAACACGTCCTGTAACAACAGTTCCACGTCCTGAAATAGTAAATACGTCTTCAATACTCATTAAGAATGGTTTATCGGTATCTCTTTCAGGAGTATCAATGTAATTATCAACAGCATCCATTAAGTCATGAATAGCTTTAACAGCATCTGCATCTCCTTCAAGAGCCTTTAATGCAGATCCTTTAATTACTGGACATTCTGAATCAAATCCATATTCTCCTAATAATTCTCTGATTTCCATTTCTACTAATTCAAGAATTTCTGGGTCATCAACTTGGTCGCATTTATTCATAAATACAACAATTTTAGGAACACCAACTTGTCTTGATAGTAAGATATGTTCTCTTGTTTGTGGCATAGCACCATCTGCAGCTGAAACAACTAAGATAGCACCATCCATTTGTGCAGCACCTGTGATCATGTTTTTAACATAGTCAGCATGTCCTGGACAGTCAACGTGAGCATAATGTCTTTTTTCAGTTTCATACTCAACGTGAGCAGTGTTAATTGTAATACCACGTTCTCTTTCTTCTGGAGCACTGTCGATTGCAGCATAGTCCATGAAATCTTTTGAGAATTCCTTAGAGATTGCAGCAGTTAATGTAGTTTTACCATGGTCAACATGTCCGATTGTACCAATGTTAACATGTGGTTTACTACGGTCAAATTTTTCTCTTGCCATAATTTATTCCTCTTTCCTTTTTTGTTAATCTAACAAATTTATTTTATCTAATTCTTGATATTAAATCAAGTATTATTCTTAATTTACGCTGTTTTTCTTAATAATTTCTTCAGCGATTGATTTAGGTACTTCTTCGTAGTGGTCTTTTTCCATTTGGAAGTTACCTCTACCTTGTGTATTACTTCTTAAATCTGTTGCATAACCAAACATTTCTGATAATGGTACCATAGCTTGGATTCTTAAAGTATTACCAATTGATTCTTGTCCAAGTGGACGTCCACGACGACTTGTCAAGTCACCCATTACATTACCCATGTATTCTTCAGGTACATCAACAACAACTTTCATGATTGGTTCAAGAAGTACTGCTTTACATTTATTCTTAGCTTCTTTTAAAGCCATAGATGCAGCTATTTTGAAGGCCATTTCTGATGAGTCTACATCATGGTATGATCCATCAAATAATGTAGCTTTAACATCTACTAGTGGATATCCAGCAAGAATTCCACCTTGCATTGCTTCTTGTAATCCTTTATCAGTTACTGGAATATATTCACGAGGAACAACTCCACCAACGATACCATCAACGAACTCATATCCTTTACCTGGGTTTGGTTCAAATTTAACCCAAACATGTCCGTATTGGCCACGTCCACCTGATTGCTTAATGTATTTACCTTCACAGTCACCTGCAACCGTAATAGTTTCACGGTAAGCAACTTGAGGTCTACCTTTATTACACTCAACATTGAATTCACGCTTCATGCGGTCAACTATAATATCTAAGTGTAATTCACCCATTCCCGATAAAACAGTTTGTCCTGTTTCAGAATCAGTTTTAACTCTTAGAGTTGGATCTTCTTCAACTAGTTTTTGAATAGCTATAGCCATTTTATCTTGGTCATTTTTACTCTTAGGTTCAATTGCTATATCAATAACTGGTTCTGGGAATTCCATACCCTTCATGATACAGAAGTTCTTTTCATCACATAATGTATCAGCTGTTGTAGTATTTTTTAAACCTACTGCAGCAGCAATTTCACCTGCATAAACTTCTGTAATTTCTTTACGTTGATTTGCATGCATTTGTAAAATACGACCGATTCTTTCTTTTTCTCCCTTAGTTGAGTTCATTACATATGATCCACTAGTTAATTTACCAGAGTATACTCTGAAGAATGAAAGTCTACCAACGAATGGGTCAGTCATTATCTTGAATGCTAATGCTGTGAATGGTTCTGAATCACTTGGATGACGTTTTACATCATTTCCGTTCTTATCAGTACATTCAATAGCTTCAATATCAGTTGGTGCTGGTAAATAGTCAATTACAGCATCAAGTAATGTACGAGTACCTTTGTTTCCTAAAGCATCTGCACATAATACTGGGAAGAATCCAACAGATAATGTTGCAGTACGTATTGCTTTCTTTAATGCATCTACTGTGATTTCTCCACCATCAAGGTAAGTCATCATTAGTTCTTCATCAAAATCAGCAACTGCTTCAATTAACTTAGTTCTATATTCTTCAGACTTAGCAGTCATATCAGCTGGAATTTCTATTTCTTCTAATTCTTGCTTGTCTGATCCATCATATTTGTATGCTTTCATTGTTACTAGATCAACATAACCAGTATAATCTTGTTCAGCTCCAATTGGTAGAAGAATAGGTGCAGCATTTGCTCCTAAACGATCTTTAATAGTATTTAAACTGTAATAGAAGTCTGCTCCCATTTTTTCCATTTTATTAGCACAAATCATTCTTGGAACTTTATATTCATTTGCTTGTCTCCAAACAGTTTCTGTTTGAGGTTCAACGCCTGCTTGTGCATCAATTAATGCAACAGCACCATCTAGTACTCTTAAGCTTCTTTGAACTTCGATAGTAAAGTCTACGTGACCTGGAGTATCAATGATATTAAGTCTGTATCCATTCCAATGACAAGTAGTTGCAGCAGAAGTAATTGTGATACCTCTTTCTTGCTCTTGTGCCATCCAGTCCATTTGTGATTCACCATTATGTGTTTCACCAATTTTATGAGTTATTCCAGTTAGGAATAAAATTCTTTCAGTGGTAGTCGTTTTACCAGCATCAATATGAGCCATGATACCGATATTTCTTAATTTATCAATAGAAACGTCTCTTGCCATAAAATCCACCTACCATCTATAATGAGCGAATGCTTTATTAGCTTCAGCCATTCTGTGAGTATCTTCACGTTTTTTGGCAGCTCCGCCTGTTCCTTCGGATGCATCCATAATCTCATTTGCTAATTTCTCGGCCATAGTTCTTCCACGACCATTTCTAGCATATTGAACTAACCATCTTAATGCTAGCGTTAATCCTCTCTCATCACTAACTTCAATTGGTACTTGAACGTTAGTTCCACCAACACGACGAGATTTAACCTCCAAGGCTGGTTGTATATTTTCTAGTGCACTTTGGAAAACTTCCATAGGTTCTTTTCCAGTTTTTTCGCGAATATTATCAAATGCTTCATATAATATCTTTTCAGCTGTTCCTTTTTTCCCATCTAACATAATGGTGTTAATTAATTTAGTAACAACTTTTGAGTTATAAATAGCGTCTGGTAATACATCGCGTTTTTCAGCACGTCTTTTACGCATATTCTTTCCTCCTTATTATTTTTATTTATTATCTTTTGGTTTTTTAGTACCGTATTTACTTCTTCCTTGTTTACGTTCATTAACACCTTGAGTGTCTAATGCTCCACGGATTACATGGTAACGTACACCGATTAAGTCCTTAACACGTCCACCACGAATTAGAACAACTGAATGCTCTTGTAAGTTATGTCCTTCACCTGGAATGTAAGTATCAACTTCACGTCCATTAGATAATCTAACACGAGCATATTTTCTTAATGCTGAGTTTGGTTTCTTTGGAGTCTTAGTTCCTACACGAGTACATACTCCACGCATTTGTGGATGGTTTGTATCAGTAGTTTTTCTCTTCATTGAATTAAATCCAACATTTAGTACAGGACTCTTACCTTTTCTTACTTTCTTTGTTCTTTTCTTTCTTACTAATTGATTGATAGTAGTCATATATTCCCTTTCTACGTACACACATCCTGGTGTATCGAATTCCCCTTAAAACTAGGTCCCACCTAGGTGAAACCTAATTCCAAACGCGTTCTTAATATAACATTTTTGCTAATTTATGTCAACACATTTTTTAATATATATGCTGTTTACAGATTATTTATTACTTATAGTCTACAGATGTATATTTTTTACATTTTATATAAGCTTTATAATCATAATTTACACCATTATTTTTAACAGTTACGTAACCATCGCATTCATCGTCATTAATTTTATTTGTTGATAAGGCTCCGCTTTTCAACAGTTCAGCAACGGTTATTTTTTTCTTTTCACCAGCATTTATTTTTCTTTCATTTATATTTAGGAAAACAGTGGCTGATTCTATAAGATCTGCCTCGTAATCTCGATAATCTTTGTACTCTTTGTTAACCCTAATACCTATAAAGTAGATTGTTCCGAATAACAGAATCGCGATTAATATCCAAGCAATAATCATCTTTTTCATATAAGGCCTCCATCATGTAATCTAAATATGTAATACAAAGCGACAAGACCAAAAAGAAAAATAATTCCCATTAAAGCAATCATGGTTCCAAATCCCCAACCCTTATTATCTATTTTTTTATTCTTCATCTCATCACCTAATAGAATTATAGCACTTAGAGATTTGAAAAAAAACTATGCACTATTATTTTTTATATTTTACCACAAAAAAAGCCCACTTAGTGAGCTTTTAAATCATAGATAAAACTATGCTAATTCAACAGTTGCTCCAGCTTCTTCTAATTGAGCTTTTATTTGCTCAGCTTCATCAGCAGCAACATTTTCTTTAATGTTTCCACCATTGTCGGCTACAGCTTTTGCCTCAACTAATCCTAATCCAGTAATTTCTCTAATTACTTTGATTACTGCAATTTTAGAAGCTCCAGCATCTTTTAATACAACAGTTTTTGTTGATGATCCTTCAGCCTCAGCACCAGCTACTGGAGCAGCTGCTACAGCTACAGCACTTGGATCTACTCCAAATTTTTCTTTCATAGCATCAACTAATTCTTTAACTTCAAGAATAGTCATTTCGCCTATAGCGTCAATAATTTCATTTGTAGATAATTTTGCCATTATAATCTTCCTTCCCTTAATTAGTTTTCTTCACCTAATTTGTCGGCATATAAATTAAGTGCAATAGATAGATTTTTTAAGTGTTCTATCAAGCCACCAGCAAACATAGTAAGTAATCCTTCCATTGATGGAATTGATGCGTATTCTTTTATTGTATCAAGTGATACAACTTCACCTTTGATTATACCAGTAATAACTTGTATATTCTTATGGTCTTTAGCAAATTTATCAAGAACTTTAATTGGTTCTAATAAAGATTCACCAAATACGATAGCATTAGGTCCTTCTAGGAATTCACTTAAGTCAATCTTTATATCGTCTAAAGCTCTTTTTACAAGAGTATTCTTGTATATTTTAACTTCGCTGCCAATATTTTTTAGATTTCTACGTAATTCTTGCATATCAGAAACAGTTGATTCAGAATATTTGAATAAAATTACAGACTCTGAGTTCTTTAATTTATCAGTAATCTCAGCAACTACTTCACGTTTAGATTCTAGAATTTTCTCGCTTGCCATATATGTCCTCCTCAATATTTTATAAAAAAACTTTCCTGATAAGGAAAGTTTATATATTAAAAGATATATAACTCTCCCTCGGTAGGATTATTAAGATTTCTCCCCTACTGTCTTCGGTACTCGTTTTTTCATTTGTTAATATAACACGTTAACAATTACATGTCAACAGTGTTTTGATCTACATGGATACCAGGACCCATAGTTGTAGATAAAGAAATGTTTTGAATGTATTTTCCTTTAACAGTGCTAGGTTTAGCTTTGTTAAGTGTTGTTAATACATATAAAATGTTTTCTTTTAAAGCTTCTTCTGTAAAAGATACTTTTCCAACTGAGCAATGGATATTTCCATAAGAATCTGCTCTGTATTCAATCATACCTTTTTTAACATCTTCAACAGTTTTTTCTGGAGTTGGTGTAACAGTTCCAGTCTTAGGATTTGGCATTAAACCTTTAGGTCCTAAAACTTTACCAATTTTTCCTAAAGAAGGCATCATATCAGGAGTAGCTATGATAACATCAAAATCGAACCAATTTTCTTTTTCAATTTTGTCAATCATATCTTGTTCTCCAACAAAGTCAGCACCAGCTTTTTTGGCAGCTTCAGCTTGAGCACCTTTAGCTAAAACTAAAATTCTTTTAGTTTTACCATTACCATTAGGTAGTACCAATGATCCTCTTAATTGTTGATCAGCTTTTTTAGTATCAATATTAAGTTTTACTGCTAGCTCAACTGAACTATCAAATTTAGTAGTGCTAGTTTCTTTAGCTAACTTAACTGCTTCAGTAATGTCGTAGTTTTTATTCTTCTCGACTTTTTTAGAAGCTTCCACATATTTTTTTCCAAACTTTCTCATACGTTTTCCTCCAATCGTGGTTTATTAGCGGATTTTATTGTTCTATTCAATTTTAATTATTATTCTGTCTCTTCTGCTTTTTCAGTAATTACTTCTACTTCAACGTTGTCATTTGCTAAAGATGCTTCCATTTCTTCTAACTTAGCTTCTCTTTTAGCTTCCTCTGCTTCTTTAACTGCAGCTTCTGCAGCTTCTTCAGCTAATTCTGCATCGTTAAGTCCGGAAATAGCAACACCCATATTTCTTGCAGTACCAGCTACGATATCAATTGCTTCATCAATTGTATAAGCATTTAGATCTGGCATCTTAATCTCAGCTATAGCTTTTGCATCCGCCTTAGAAATAGTACCAACAATTTCGTGAGCACCTTTCTTTGAACCAGATTTAATCTTCGCATATTTCTTGATTAAGTCAGCTGCTGGTGGTGTTTTCAATACAAAATCAAATGTTCTATCTTCATAAACAGAAATTTCAACTGGGATTATATCGCCCATTTTATCTCTAGTAGCGTCATTATATTTTGTAACGAACTCTTGTAAATTAATTCCAGCAGGTCCTAAAACTGTTCCAACAGGTGGAGCAGGTGTAGCTTTCCCAGCAGGAATTTGTAATTTTATTTTCTTTACGACTTCTTTTGCCACGTAAAACACATCCTTTCGTATTTTCGCTTGTGGTTTTGGGCTAATCCGCATTCCCTCCCACATACTAAATTAAACTTTAGCAATTAAGATATTAACACATAAATGTAAAAATGGCAACTATAAAACGTAATTTTTATTTTATATTGTTGCCTTTTTATAATACTATGTTAGTTATTTTACTTAATGATTAATTAATTATTCCCTAAATACGTAATTTTGGCATATCCATTACCTGAATTACCAATTGTTGTTGATAAACCACTTAAAGTTGGCATATCTTTTGATTCTCCATCATGAGTTACTATATCACTAAACAAGTATTCTTGATTAACTGGAGTAAAGATAGTGTTTTCATTAATATAAGATGACCCGCCTCCACCACCAGAACAAATGGAGTTACCTCCGCCATAGTAACCAGAGCCACCGCCTCCACCATCTACTTCAACTGAAGTTCCTGTATAATTACTTCCACCAAAATATCCATAAATTGCACTTGAACATGATCTTCCGCCTGTCGTTTGAGTTGCTCCATAGGCTAGACATTGAGTATTGCCAGTTGTTTTCCCATCATAGCCTTTTAGTATTCCTCCAGCACCACCTGTTCCTTCATATGCTGAACGATTGTTAATATCAAGACTTGCTCCGCCGCCAGCACTAGCAACCATTAAAACGTTCTCTTTTTGTTGGGAAAGTGTTGAAAGCAAGCCACTCACTAGTGCAACATGTGTTGCTCCGCCACCACCAGCACCAACACATTGACCGATACCTTGCACACTGCCGCCACCGTTATAGCCACCTAAAGCAATTCTTTTATTACCATCATAATGGACGCCTGTAGTGTTAGCATCTTCGCCTTTCCCACCGACATTTATAAACAAATTTGTTCCCTTGGGCAATGATATAAGACCTGAAACATAAGAGCCTTTCCCACCAACATTGTTGTTTATTCCTAAGGCATTACCTCCTTGAGCACCCCATAATTCTATTTTATATATCCCATCGTATTGTGATGTATATTTTTGTTCACTTCCGCTAAACTTAAATAAACATTCTGTTTTTCCAGTCAAATCGCAAGAGTCTTCGGCATATTCCGTCCTACTTAATTTCTCAATACTTAAACGACACGCTACTTTATCTGAACTTGTGAAAGTTATACTTTTTGTAATTTCCTTTTGAGCTTCTAATGAACCTATTTGTTCTACAGTTACGTTAGCATTAGGTGTACATATTAAACCAACTTCTGCATCATACTGATGACTATAGTTTGTTACTGTATACTGAATTGTATCAGTTCCCGTACCAACTAAAGTAAAAAACTGTTTATCTTCACTTATGGCTTCCATATGAGATTCTTCATTAATAGTTAAATTAGTTAACTCTAATTTAAAATCTTCTTCGTTAATTGATAATTCTACATTTCCGAATACTTCTAAGACAGTATTTAATGTTGCAAAACCAATAGTCATAAAAAATATTAAGATTAAAACTATAAAATGCTTTTTATTCATATGATCCCCATCTTCCCATTAATACTTTCTATCATTTATAAGTATACTCTTAAATAATACGTTTAGCAATGATTCAATAATACCTGTTTATAAATAAAAAAAACTCATTTAGTTTTTTTAAATGAGTTTTTTTTAATTAGCAATGTTTACTTGGAATAATTCAACTTCAACTGGAGTTTCTTGACCAAATAAATCTATAAGTACAGTAAGACGAGAGTTTTCTGTATCAATTGAATCAATGTTGCCTTCCATTCCTTTGAATGGTCCATCAATTATAGATACTCTAGTACCTACTTTAAGCTCGGCATCAACATCTACCCTACTCATACCCATGTTAATTAATATTTTATCTATTTCATTAGGCATTAAAGCTGTAGGTTTTGCTCCTTTACCAGAGGATCCGATAAATCCTGTAACACCTGGCGTATTACGAACTATATACCAAGCCTCATCAGTCATAATCATTTCAACTAAAATATAACCGGGAAACATTTTATGTTTCTTTTCTTTTTTAGAACCATCTTTCATTGTTTCAATAACAGTTTCTTCTGGGACAATTATTCTAAATATATAATCTTCAAAGCCCATTGAAACAGTTCTTTGTTCAAGTTTTTCCTTTACTTTTGATTCATGTCCTGAATATGTATTAACAACGTACCATAACTTTTCCATTAATTAATCAAGTCCTTTACTAATGCAAATAATGCATCTATTCCATAAAAGAATAATGCGAAAAATGCTACAAACACTAATGAAGCAATAGAATATTTTACTACTTCAGAAGCACTTGGCCATCTTACCATATTCATTTCTTTTTTTATATCTCTTAAATAAGTGTCTTTTTTACCAATTTCTTTTCTTTCTTTTTTTAATTTGTTTATTTCTTTTTTTAAATCTTTTTTAGATTCTTTGTCTTTAGCAGCTTTTTTATCTTTTGCTAAGGCATCAATTTTGTTTTCAATTTTTTTCTTTTCTTTTAAAATATTTTCTTTTTCTTGTTTCTTTAATTCTTTTTCTTGTTTCTTTTTTGCTGTCTTATCTTGAACAGCTAAATCATCTATATTAAGATTTTCATTTCTTTTTTTTGCCATCAAAACACCTCTTAAATTTTTTGTATAAAAAAAACACTTTCGTGTACGTCTATAATATAACATACAAAAGTGTCTTAAGCAAGTATAAATTGTTTTTTATTCAAGTATTGATCTTATCTTGGCACGAAGCCTCGCTGCTGTATTATAAATAGACTTTAAGTCTTTATTTAAAATAGTTGCAATATCTTCGTACGAAAAGTCATTGATAATTAACTCATATACTTCCTTTTCTGTTGCACTCAGTAATTCATTTATTGCTTTCGTTAAGTTTTCTATATTTTCATTTGCTTCTAATGTGACTTGTGGGTCGTTTATTGATGTTCCTAATTTATCTTTCTCTCGCACATAATCTTCTTCGCCATATAAAGCATCTAAAGAATAAGCAGAATTGGTTATTCGGCTTTTATCAGTTTCTGACTTCCTGACAAAATTTCTTACTTTTCTTTCAACACATAAAGATATAAATGTAGCTAGGTTTACTCCTTTTTCTTGATTATAGGAAACCAAAGCATCAGAAAAACCCACTAAGGCTTCTTGCTTTAATTCTTTTAAATCGATATTTAAATAATATGCGCTTTTTTTATACTTATTGAATACTATGTCAACAATATATTTATATTTTTCATATAGCACATCACTAGCTTCTTCACTTTTTTCACATACTAAATTAACTAATTCACTATCTGGGTATTCGTTCATTTTAATCTCCTATTCCATATATAAGAATCGCTGCTGCAACAGAAGCATTTAAACTATTTACTACACCCTTCATTGGAATACTGATAATCTCATCTGAATTATTTTTTATTATTTTCGATATTCCATTTCCTTCATTACCAATTATTAGAACTACCTTATCTGCGTAATCAACATCATGGTAATTTTTACCATCCATGTCAGCAGCATAAATAAAATAGCCTTTATCTTTTAATTTATTAATTGCATTCACTAAATTAGTTACCATTATAATATTTACATGATTTAAAGCACCACTTGAAGTTTTCATAACAGTTTCATTAACAGTAACACCTCTATCTTTTGGAATAATGATAGACTTGATTCCTTTAGCTTCGCATGTACGAATTATAGCACCAAAATTATGGGGATCCTCTAAGTGATCCAACAGAAGTATTAGATTATCATCTTTAATATCATCAATTGTTCCATAAGAAAAATCATCTATCTCAATAATAATTCCTTGATTATGAGCCATCATGCGATCCATTATTTTAGAATCAGTAACAATATATTTTAGTTTATTTTCTTTAATTTTATTTATTATCTCTTTGTCTTTAAATGTGTCTGAAATTAATACTTTTCTTACAATTTTATAATTTAGTTCATTAAAGACATTTTTACCACATACTCTCATAAACACCTCGTAATATAATTTAATATTTCATTACATCTTTCTTTATTATTATTGTACAAATATCCAATCAAACACTCTAAACCAGTAGCTTTTTTATAAGTTATAATATCTGTTGTTTTACTAGCATGGCTGGAGGCGTTTCTACCACGATTAACAATTGTAATTTCTTCTTCTTTTAAAAATTCGTGATTTATTAGCTCTTCTAAAATTCTTCTTTGCGATTTGGCGCTTACATAGTTTAAACTTGCACTCTGTAACTCATTAACTTTGGCAATTCCTGTTTCGATTAGATACTTTCTAATATGAAGTTCATATACCGCATCTCCCAAATAAGCTAATACTAAATTGTTCATTTTCTCACCACTTAAATTCTAACACACTATTGAGATAAAGCCAAATGTTTTAAATAATAGTTCTTTCTGGAGAAGAGATGAACCATGTTATTCGTATGCTTCATTTATTGGATTTAAATTTAAAACACAAAAATGAACAAGGAACATAATTGAAGAAACTAAAAAGAGATATTTAATTTGAAAATATCTCTTTATTTTTTAATAATCTTTCATTTTTTGGGTCATAGGAAAGCGCTCTTTCAATGTAAAAGTTTGCCTCATCTTTCATTCCTAGATAATAGTAGCTTATTGATAATAAATCATCTATTGTCGAGTCCCAACAGAATGGCTCATTTATGTATATCATTTCATTTTTTAAAATTGTTTTTGCTTGTAAACAATTTTTTATAACTGCAATATAATTTCCTTTATTATATTCTAGTAAAGCCATTTCAACATAGGCTTCTCTTTGATGTGGGCTTTCCTTTATTGCTTTTTCTAACCACATTTTTGCTTCTTCTATTCTACCTAGATTTGTATAACATCTAGCTATGAATCTCATTGAGGCAGATCTTTCTTCTTTCCATGTTGATGTTTTAAGGTTAATATGTTTTATTAATGTATCTATTGATTTGTTCCATTCTTTGTAATACATATACTCTCTTCCTAAATAATGAAGGTTACGATCGTTTTCGGGATTTTCTTCTACTGAAAGCTCAAGTAATGGTAAATAACTTGAACGTGATTTGTTTTTATCTGGATAATGATTTAATACAATATTGGTATTTATTGAAACCTGCTCATTTTCTAAATCACATTCTAAAACTTCATGTACTGGATATACCCATTTATAATGTTTTCTATCATGAATTTTTTCGTAGAGGAAGGTTACTAAAGGTTCGTTGTTGTTATCTAATGCCCAATTATATTTATAACGCATTCTATTAGCATTATTCCAAGTTTTTTCTAGTTCATTTCTCCAGCCGCTATTTAAAACTTCATCTAAATCTGTACAAACACATATGTCTGTATCAAGGGGAACTAAGTCTAAACTTTTATTTCTGGCAACATCAAATCGCCATGGTTTTATTTCTTCTACTTTTACATTTATTCCATGAGATTTTAATTTTTCTACAGTATTATCTGTTGATCCAGTATCTAAGACATATATTTCGTCTGCTTCTTTCATTGATTCGTACCATCTATCAACAAAAGAACTTTCATTCTTAGAAATGGCGTATACTACTATTTTTAATTTAGTTTGATCCACAATTACAGCAGTTTCCTCTTGCACCAGTTGCTCCTGTTGCTCCAATAGTTCCTGTTGCTCCTGTTGGTCCTGTTGGTCCGATTGGTCCTGTTGGCCCAATTAAACCTTGGATTCCTTGTGGCCCTGTTTCTCCGTCTACTCCATCATAACCTCTTGGTATAACAAAGTCTAGGATATGATCTGGTGCTCCTGTCACATCTGTAACTGATGCATTAGTTCCAGCGTCTCCTGTTGTTGTATTTCTTATTGTTAATGTGTCACTTGCGCCTGTTGCTCCTGTTGGTCCCGTTATTCCTGTTGCTCCTGTTGCTCCTGTTGGTCCTGTTGGTCCTTGAGGTAATACTAGGTTAAGTACAAAATTTGGAGATGTTCCAGTAATGGTTGCAGAGGCATTTACTCCAGTGGTTACAGTTCCTATTGTTAAATTTGCTGATGGTCCAGTTGAACCTGTTGATCCAGTTGCTCCTGTTGCTCCTGTTGGTCCTGTTGGTCCTGTTATTCCTGTTGCTCCTGTTGGTCCTGTTGGTCCAACTTCACCTTGGATTCCTTGTAATCCTTGAAGTCCAGTAGCCCCAGTTGCTCCGATTGGTCCTGTTGGCCCTGTTATTCCTGTTGCTCCTGTTGGTCCTGTTGGTCCTACGTTACCAGAAACACCTTGGATTCCTTGAATTCCTTGTGGTCCTGTTGCACCTATAAGTCCTTGAGGTCCTTGGATTCCTTGAATTCCTTGTGGTCCTGTTGCACCTGTTGGTCCTGTTGCTCCAGTTAAACCAGTAGCACCTCTTGGCCCTGTTGGTCCTGTTATTCCAGGGCATGGATTACAACATGTGTTACATTTTCCACATGTACAATTATTATTCATTTTATTCATTCCTTTCTAGTATAATTTATGAAAGTAATGAACTTTTAGTATAAACAATTACACCATGAAAAAAACACATTTACATGTGTCTTTCTGCTACACTTTCCGTTATAACATCGTTAAGTTCGTATTCTGGAAATTTTTTTAAATAAGAATCGAGCATAGAATGATAGTGAGCATACGCTTCTTCTCTTACCGATATATCTAGTTGCTCTAATCTGTCTGGATAATCTAAACTATCTGATTGAAATAGAAGTCTCGTATTTGCAATTACAATTCTTGCATCTCTTTCTATTATTTCTTTGTTACTACCCCATTTTACTTGAATGGAATAATCTACTTCTGAATCAGCTTTTTCCATTAATGCTTCTAATTGATTAGCTTTCTCTAGGATGCTTAAATCTTGAAGTCTTATCATCTATCATCACCTATAACAATTTTAACATTTAATCAAGTTAATCACAAGAGAAAATGTTTAATAACGAATATTCAAATCATTTTCGGGATCGTTATAACGGTCTTCAAATTTGCCTTTTTTTGATATTAACATTATCATACCCAAACCAAATATAACCATAATTACAGAAACAATTTGCGCTATTCTAAATCCACTTAGCATAAGAGCGTCTGTTCTTGACATCTCTATAAAGAAGCGCAAACATCCATATATTATTAAATACGAAGCAGTCATTGTTCCAACTTTAATATATTTACCTCTTCTCACTACAAGTAATATAAGAAAGGCTATTAAACAAACAATAGATTCATAAAGGAAGGTTGGTGTATAGACAACGCCATCAATAGTCATTCCTTCTATGATAAAATCTGGTATAAATAGTTTTTGTAACTTTATAGCACTTGTAGCAATACCATGAGCTTCTTGATTAAAGAAGTTTCCCCATCTACCAATTGCTTGACCTAAAAGAAGGGGTACCACAATAAAATCGAGCATTCTCAACATTCTTACTTTATATTTTTTACAATAAATTATGATTGTTAAAAATCCGAAAATTAATCCGCCATGAATAGCAAGCCCACCATTCCATATTTTTAATATCTCTATTGGATTTTTCAAGTAAGTATCTAAATTAAACAAAACATAGTATAGTCTTGCACCAATGATTCCCATAATTAAAGACCAAAACAACATATTAAAAATAAATTCTCTTTGCACTCCAAATCTTTGTGCTTCATTTTGTGATAAAAATAATACAACAAAGCAAGCAAGAAGAATTAAAGCAGAATACCATTTAATTTGTATAAAATCTAAATCAATTAATACTGGATTCATATAATCACTCTCCTATTATCAATTATAAGTTAAACTTAAACTTATTTCAATTAAAAACAAAAAAGTTGATAACATATTACTTATCAACTTCTTTTTTTAATATTTTTTTTAAATATTGTCCTGTATAGGAATCATTAACCTTTGAAATACTTTCAGGAGTTCCTGTTGCAACAATGTGTCCTCCGCCATCGCCACCGTCTGGACCTAAATCAATAATATAATCAGCTACTTTAATGACATCTAAGTTATGCTCAATTACAATAACAGTATCTCCATTATCAACAATTCTTTGAAGAATGACTAAAAGTTTTTTTATGTCATCAGTATGAAGCCCTGTTGTTGGTTCATCTAAAATAAAGACAGATTTGCCAGTTGGTTTTTTCTGCAATTCTTTTGCAAGTTTTACTCTACCAGCCTCTCCTCCCGATAATGTTGGTGCCGCTTGCCCTAGTTTAACATAAGATAGACCAACATCCATTAGCACTTGTAATTTGTTTTTTACTTTTGGAACTGATGAAAAAAATCCGTAGGCTTCTTCAACACGCATATCTAAAACTTCACTTATATTTTTATTTTTAAATTTTACATCTAAAGTTTCAGAATTGAAACGTGTTCCATGACATACATCACAAGGAACATAAACATCAGGTAAGAAATGCATCTCTATTTTTCTTACGCCATCTCCCCAACACGCTTCACATCTTCCACCCTTAACATTAAATGAGAAACGCGATTTATCATAGCCTCTAATTTTCGATTCTTTCATTTCAGCAAAGACATTTCTTATGTCATCAAAAACTCCTGTATATGTTGCTGGATTACTCCTAGGAGTTCTTCCGATCGGATCTTGTGTTATTTGAACAATTTTATCAATTTGATCTAAACCTTCAATTGACTTATGCTTACCTATTGTTACTTTTGATCCGTAGACACTTTCTTGTAATGCCCGACAAAGAATTGTATTTACTAAGGAAGATTTTCCTGATCCCGAAACACCTGTTACACAAGTAAAAGTACCAAGAGGAAACTTAACGTTAATGTTCTTTAAGTTATTTTCTTTCGCACCTTTAATAGTAATAAAATTACCATTCCCTTTTCTTCTTTTTTGAGGTACCTCAATTTTATATTTTCCTGAAAGGTACCCACCAGTTATGGATTTTTCGCATTTCATAACTTCTTCAGGAGTTCCAGCAGCAACTACATACCCGCCATTTGCTCCAGCAACAGGTCCAATATCAACAAGATAATCGGCCTCTCTCATAGTATCCTCATCGTGTTCAACGACGATTAATGTATTTCCAAGGTCTCTCATATTTTTAAGACTATTAATTAATCTATCATTATCTTTTTGATGGAGACCAATGCTTGGTTCATCTAAGACATATAAAACTCCTGTTAGCCTTGAGCCTATTTGAGTCGCTAATCTTATACGTTGTGCTTCACCCCCTGATAGTGTCCCTGCCGAACGCGATAGCGTAAGATAAGATAAACCAACATTATCTAAAAATTCTAAACGTGATTCAATTTCTTTAATTAAAAGAGTACTTATTTCAGCTTGTGTTTTATTCAGCTTTAGATTGCTAAAAAATATTCTTAAGTCTTTAATTGACATATTCGTAACTTCCCAAATATTTTTATTGCCAACTAATACATTTAGTACAGTATTCATTAAACGGGAGCCCTTACAAACTGGACATTCATTTTCAATCATGTATCCATCTATCCAGTCTCTTATCCAGCCGGAGCCAGTTTCTATGTATCTTCTTTCGAGATTATTCACAATACCTTCGTAAGACTCTTTAGTATATCTTTTATTTCCATTTTTGGAAGTATATTCAAAGTTGAATTCTTCATCTGTACCAAAAAGTAATATGTCTAATTTATCTTTTTCTAATTCACCTATTGGTTTTGTTAAATCAATTCCTAAATTTTTACTCAAAGTAAATAATCTATTTGTTTCTATGTTGTTATCAATTGTTATTGTTTTTATTCCACCATCTAAGACTGATAACGATTTATTTGGCATCAGTAAATCAAGGGATATGTGTTTGGTAATTCCTAATCCTTTACATGATGGACATGCTCCATATGGGGCATTAAAAGAAAATATTCGTGGTTCTAACTCTGGCAAGGAAAAATCACATTTTGGACAGGCGTAATTTTCACTCATAAGTATTTCTTTATCACCCAATATATTTATTAGTACTTTGCCTTCGGCCATCTTTGTAGATGTTTCAATTGCTTCAAATAGTCTACTTCTTTCACCTTGTTTTAAAACTATTCTATCAATCACTACTTCAATATTATCTTTTTTATTTTTCTCTAAGATAATCTCTCCTGCTAAGTCTTCAATTTTTCCGTTAACTCTTACTCTTGTAAATCCGTCTTTTCGTAATTTATCAAATAAATCCTTATGTGCACCTTTTTCTCCATGAACAACTGGTGCCAAAACTTCAAGTTTTGTCTCTTCTTCAAAAGACATTATCCTATTAGTCATTTCCTCAATACTTTGACTTGATATTGGTTCATGATGATTTGGGCAGTAAGGAACTCCTATTCGAGCAAATAATAATCTTAAATAATCATAGATTTCTGTTACTGTTCCAACAGTAGATCGAGGGTTATTGTTTGTCGTTTTTTGATCAATCGAGATAGAAGGAGATAACCCTTCTATAGAATCAACATCTGGCTTTGATTCCCCGCCCAAAAATTGTCTTGCATATGCTGATAAACTCTCAACATATCTTCTTTGACCTTCAGCATATATTGTATCAAAAGCTAAGCTACTTTTACCAGAACCTGATAATCCAGTCATAACAATTAATTTGTTTTTAGGTAATTCTAAAGAAACGTTTTTTAAATTATTTTCTCTAGCTCCTTTAATTATAATTTTATCCATAATGCCACACCACCAAATTTCCTTAATATTTTACCACAAAATGATATTTTTAAAAGGACAAATTGTCTTTTTTAAATGCATTTCTATTGTATCGTACATTTGTTCTTTTATCAAGACTTTTTATATATTATATTTGGTCTTGATTATATTTACTTTAGTTGATATTATATTCTACATGTGTTTTGATTTCGCATAAATAGGAAAGAAAGGGGTTATTAATTATGTTTAATTCTTGGAATAAAATAAAGATTAGAAAACAAATAAAAAGTACAACAGATGAAATGGATAAAATGATTTTAAAGGTTTTATTAAATGATAAAATTAATCCCTTTGATAGCGAAACTTATCCTAGAACCGATGAAGCAAATAAATCTATTATAGAGGAATACGCAATATTTTTAAGTGAAATAGAAAAATTTAGTTTAACACCAAAATTTAATGATGTTAAACAAGAACAAATACGAATACCTATAAATTCTCAATTAGATTTTCTATATGAACTTTTTTCTTCTGTAACTCCAAAATGGATGGAAATATTTGATAAAATTTATAAGGAAAGAAAATCTAATTTAAAGATGGCGAAATCAGGTAACTACTCTGTATATCTTTCATCAATTGACTATTCGTATATTTCTGTTAATCATGAATATCTTATTGATGATTTATTTTCTCTAGTTCACGAGTATACCCATGCAATTGTTGACCGTATTTTTTTTAGAACAGACTACAACTCGCATTATCCTTTTGTAGAACTTCCTTCACTTAATATGGAATTAGTCTCGGCTACTTTTATGTCAGAATATTTCTTAGATATAGATGAAGATATTTTGGCTTATCTTAAATATATCTTTAACATAATTATTGATTATGCAGAAAGAATTGTTAGAGTAAGTGAATACCTTAGTAAAAACAGTACTTTTCCACATGATTTTAATCGTTCTATTATAATAGAACTTACATACGTAATTCCTTTTTTATATAATTTTGAATTGTTATTTTTATATAAAGAAGATAAAGAAAAATGGTTCTATATTTTAAATGAGATTATTAATATGAAACCTAGTAATAATTGTTTAGAAGAGATGAAAAAATTAGGATTAACTCCTAATCTTAAAACAGAAGAATTTTGCGAAAAAATTAGATTACTTTAATTAGAAATTACTTTCTTTTGCTAAATAATTATCCAAAATTTCAAACATTTCTGTCACACTGCTACAATTACATATTTGATTTTTAATTGTTGCGGATGATTTTAATCCTTTTACGTACCATAAAGCATGACTTCTAATTTCTAGAAGAGCAGCTTTTTCGCTTTTATCCTCAATCAAGTAAGAAAAATGTTCTTTTAGCATATTTATTTTTTCTTGAGCACTTATAAATGTTGGTAAAGAGCCTTTTTCTAGATAGTTGACACATTCTTTTATTAACCACGGATTGCCAAGAACTCCTCTACCAATCATAACTGCATCACAGCCTGTTTCTTCCAACATTCTTTTTGCATCAAAGCAGCTTTTTATGTCGCCATTACCAATTACTGGTATAGAAACTGCTTTCTTAACTTTCTTTATTATGTCCCAATCGGCATTGCCTGAATATCCTTGTGCACGTGTTCTACCATGTACTGCAATGCAAGAAGCTCCAGCTTTTTCGGCTGATAAAGCAATTTCTACAGCATTAATACTATTTTGATCCCAGCCACTTCTTATTTTAACAGTTACGGGTATATCTACAACTGATGAAACTTCCCTAACTATCTCATAGACTAAATCTGGATTTTTTAAAAGAGATGAGCCTGCTTCAGATCGTACAGCAACTTTCTGTACTGGGCATCCCATATTTATATCAATAATAGCTGGATGAAATCTTGTTTCAATAATCTTCGCTGCTTCACTTAAAACTTTGGCAGAACCACCAAATAATTGTATAGCTATTGGCATATTAATGTTTTCAATACCATTTAACATCTCAAAAGTTTTTTTATTATCACGAATTATTGCTTCCGCACTTATCAATTCTGTTATAGCATAAGCACAACCTAAGTTTTCGACTATACGCATATATGAAGGATCAGAAATACCCGCCATAGGAGCTAACACAACTCTGTTTTTTATCTCAACATTTCCAATATGCCACATGTAAATCACCTACGTGAATTATAGAATATTTAACTATTTAAAGTCAAATGTTATTCGTATCTTAGACAATCAATTATTTTTAATTTTTTTGTTTTTCTTATTGGAAAATATGAACCTATTATGGATAGTAGAATGCTTAAGCTAAGAAGTATAAATAATGTTTTTGAATTAAGAAGCAAAATATTTTTCATACCTGTAATGTTTGTTAACAATTTATTTGTTGGTAAACTTATCAGCTTTAAAAAATCAAAACTAATTATGCTTGATACAATTCCTAATAAAACATTTTCACCAATAAAGATTATCTTTATATTTCTATTTGATAAACCAAGTGATTTAAATAAACCTATTTCTTTTATTCTTTCTACTACAGATATATAAGAAATTATTCCAATCATAATTGTTGATACGATTAATGATATCATGCTGAAGCAAAGTAATATGACCGTAACACCATCCATTAATGTTTTAGATACACTTTTTATAGTTGCCGAATAATCAGTATATTCTACTTGGTGATAAGAATCCAAATGCTTAATTATTTCATTTTTGTTTTCATAGTCTTTAGGATATAAAGTTATACTTACAGGAATCTGTTTAAAAAAATCATCATAACTTAACAGACCTGTTAGATCTTGATAATATGAATCATCATTAAATGTGGCAATTCCAACTATCTTGTATTTATCTCTTTTTACCTTAAATTGATAATTTATTATATCTTCATATTTATATTTTTCTTCTTTTAAATCTAAAGACAATAATATATTTTCATCAATTTGATTATTATTTACTACTAAAAGTAGTTCCCCATTTTTTTCTATATTTCTTCCAGCTTTGATAATGATTTCATCTATGGGATTTTTGCTGATTGAAATGACTTTATTATCTAGTAAATATGTATTTATTTGATTGGTAAGATTTCTTTCTATAGTGGATAAATTGTTAATATATGTCTCATCAATAATGTTCGTGTGATTAGTTTCTAGTTTATAAATATAATTGTCTTCAATTTTTTCTTTTGTTGAAAAAATATTTTTTAAATCGTTATTTAAGTTGGTGCTTGTTTTGGATAAATATATTGGATATTTACTTAAGCTTTCTTGTTCTTCTCTTTCCATACTTTTGTTGAACCCTGATGAAATACTTAAAACTAAACCTAAAGATATTAATCCTATACTGAAAGCTATCACTGTCAGAAAATTCCTCTTATACTTACTTTTTATATTTTTAGATATAATATTTAATATTTTGTTTGGATTAACACTTACCCTTTTTAAATGAAAGTTGGAATTACTGCTCTCTTTGGCTGGTAGCGTATCACTTATTATCTTTCCGTCTTCTAAAGAAATAATTCTATCTGAATAAATACTTGCTAGATCTTTATTGTGTGTTACCATTATTATTAAGGTGGTTTTTGAAATCTTTTTTAATAGTTTCATAATTTCATGACTCGTTTTTGTGTCTAGCGCTCCCGTTGGTTCATCGCATAAAAGAATACGTGGTTTATTAATCAGACTTCTTGCGATTGAAACTCTTTGTTTTTCTCCGCCACTAAGATACTTAACCTGTTTTTTTTCTTTATCTTTTAAATGAAGATATTCAAGTAGATACTTAATCTCTTTATTTTTGTTGATAAGTTCTATGTTTTCAACAACGTTTAAATAATTAATTAAGTTGTAGTTTTGATATACAAATCCAACATATTGATTGTGATATGCATCAAGTTCTTTCTTTTTTAATTTTGTAAGTTCATAATTGTCAATTAATATTGAGCCCAAAGTTGGTGTATCTAATCCACCAATTAAATTTAAAAGTGTTGTTTTTCCACAACCTGATGGACCTAAGATTGAAACTAGTCCAGTTCTTTCAAATTCTAAATTAATATTTTTTAAAGTTAAATCTTTACTTCCTTTATACTGCTTGCTTATGTTTATAAGTTTTAACATAGGCGCTCCTTTCAGTACTGCATAGAGCCTATTATAACTTATATAAAATAAAAAAAATAGAATAAATTTATTCTATTTATACCAAGTTTTTTTACAGATACTAAAAATCTTTTATTCTATTCCCTTTTACTATATATGGCTTATCAGCTATTTCTAACATAGGAGTATCACTATAGCTGTCAGAATAAGCCTCAATAATTTCGACATTTTTATATTTTTTATTTAGTCTCTTAATTTTTTCCCGCCCATAACAATTTAAACTGTTAAATTCACCAGTCTTTTTATCAACATCGCTAGCAATTAAATCTTTTACTTTAAGCTTTTTACATACTGGTTTTAATAAAAATTCTGGCGAAGCAGAAATGATTATATCATTGTCATGTTTTTTATTTTTATAAAAGTCTTTAATGTAGCATTCATGCGAGTTCCAAAAGGAAGCGACCAAGTCATCGACATTAGGTATTTCCTTTAAATAAGAAAATATTATTCTTTTAAATTTAGTTTTGTTAATTCTTTTTAATTTATAAAGAATAAACCCTCCGCATATTTTAGGAATATATTTAATTATCTTAGGGTAACTCAACAATGAATAAAAGAAAAAGTCGGTTGAAGAATCTCCTTTATAAATAGTGTTGTCAAAATCATATAAATTTACTTTCATAAAACCACCTATTTTTTTGAATCATGCTCAAAAATAATATCTGTTTTCAAAACTAGAACGACAAATAATATTAGCAGCGCTCCATAAAGCATCATGCTTACTTTCTTGTCACCTAAAGTATAGAAAATAGAAACAGTCGCAAAGAGGATATTAATACCGTACATAATAAGAACAGATTTTCTTACGGACTTTGTTCTTTTTAGTAATTGATGGTGTAAATGCTCGGCATCAGCATCACCTATACTTTTTCCATTTAGAATTCTTCTTAACATAGCTAATGCGGTATCTAATATTGGAACAAATAATAATAATAAAGGAATTATTAATGATGTAATTGTTGCAGTTTTAAATCCTAGAAGAGCAATTATGGAAATAATGTATCCTAAAAACATACTCCCTGAATCTCCCATAAAGATACTTGCTGGTTCAAAATTGTAGAATAAGAATCCTAAACAAGAACCTGCCATTATTAAACATAAAATTACGTCTAAGCCACCAAGTTTATTCATAATATAACTTATAATTGCGATTGTAATAAAATAAATTGTTGAAGTTCCTGCTGCTAAACCATCAAGCCCATCGGCAAAATTAATTGCGTTCATTATGGCAACTATAAATAGTACTGCTAAAGGATAAGCAAGTATTCCAAATTGAAATTTAATGCCAAATATTGTCATATCGGCAAAAGTTATATTGCCGTAAAAAGCAACTATTGAGGCGGCAACTATTTGACCAAGAAACTTATAAATAGGTTTTAAGCCTGAATTGATTGTTCTTATATCATCAAATATACCAACTAGCATGATAACAAATCCACCTATCAAAACAGATAACATTTGTGTAGATTTTGGAGCAAATATCATATAACCTGTTAAAAATGAAAGAAATATAGCTAATCCGCCAAGACGAGGCATTGTTTTATGATGAACTTTTCTTTTGTTATCTGGTTTATCAACTGCACCAATATGAATGGCGATTCTTTTCACTAAAGGTGTTAAAACTAATCCCGCTAAAAAGCATACGAATATTATTAATATTATGTTATGATTGTTTACATTTAAGTTTGCTATATTCATTTTATCACTCCTATAAATAATTATACACTAGATATACTGAGATGTAAAAAAAAACAATTATATTTCTATTAGTATGCCTTTTTTTAGAAAACTTATATATTATAGATTCAACTTCTATTGGAGTTAAATGCAATAAGAAAATCTTATGAGTAATTTTTAACCTATTTAGTTTCTTGCTATATACTTTTTATTTATAATAGTTGTAATAACACAATTATCTAAAAAAGAAGGAGTCATAATTAACTGACCTTTATAATTTCCATGTTTGCCAAAACTATTATCTACTTTAAATTGCTTTATATTTTTCCCTTCTACTAAGGCTCCAGTTATGCACATTGCGTGATCATAATCTATTAAATCTAAAGACATTCTCTTATTTTTAGAAACTTTTTTAATATTTAATAATTTATTTAAGTCATATAAATTATCATCTAAAATATTATCTTTGTAGTTAAATTTAGTCGACTCTTCGGCAGAAAACCATACACTTATACCATCACTTAATTGCCTGATAATTGATTCTTTAATCTGAGTTGGAGATAATTTTATTATAATTAACTTTGTTATTTATTTTTTCTAATGTTAAATCAGAACAATTTATTAAATCATTATATAAGATATTTGATTTCTCTAGTTTATCAAAAAAGTTAATATAATTTGAAGATAAATCTAGTTTATCAACATTTAGACTTTTATTCTTGCGTAAAATATCTTTTACAACTCTAAGAAAAGCATACGTATTACATTGATGACTTTTAAGTTGATTATAAATTTTTATTTCAGGAACTTCGACATTAAATTTGAATTTGAATTTTGTTTTCTTACTATCTTCAACGCTTTCTTTCATTATTCCTTGTTCTTTTATTCTTTTCTCTATATTAATATTGTTTTTTTCTTCCAAATATTTTTTTTGAAATTCATTTATGTCATCTCATAGGATTTCATTTTTCATTATCTTACCTCACTATCATATTACTTCATTATCTTAAAAGTATCTTTTATAAAATACTTATTTTATTTAGTTATAAAACTTGAACAAATCTTAACTATTCATTTCTCCTGCCAGTATCCTAAATTTGTCATTGTTATTCCATCCGCATCTTGCTCGTGCAGGAATGTTTTTAACCTTTAGTATTGCGATTAACAAGATTGACATTTCCCTACAACACACATGTATTTTATCTTCTATTTTTCTTTCTATAGCAAAATTTGCATATAAACCTAAATCAGTAAATAAACTACTATTTTTATAAAAATTAAGAATTTTCGTGTTTTCCATATGTCTACTCCTAACCTCGTTGACAATATATAAATTAATTTTCTAATATTATAACTTCTACTATAAAAATTTTAGCATATTTTTAGATATAATAAAACTCGAGACTAAAAGTTCGAGTGACAATCAATATGGTGATCTGTATGGGATTCGGACCCATGTATGTAACCTTGAGAGGGTTATGTGTTAAACCACTTCACCAACAGACCAAAAAACAATTACATAAAGAGTATAGCAAATTTTAAACTTTTATACAACAAAAAAATAGCCGAAGCTATTTTATATTCCCAAAATAATTAAGTCATCTATTGAAGATTTAACAATATTAACAAATGTTTTTATTTCAATTTTATTAATTAATTCTTCTAATACATTTTTTTCAATTATTACTAAGTCTGGTCTCTTTATAATTATTTTTCCAACGGATTCTGACAAACCAATAGTGTTATAATAATCCAATACTTCTCTTACACTGTTTTCAGATAAGGTCATAATATCTAATACATCTTTTGGAATATTACTTAATATGTAGTCATAGTCCATATTTGTAACACCATATTCTTTTATATATTCTATCATTTTTTATCTCCCCAATTTATGTAGCCATTCTTACTCTCAGTATAAACCTTTGTTATAATTAGTTTGTTTAATAATTCTAAATCTTTAATTTCGACATTACTAATCGTTTTAATAACCTTTAGTTTATGCTCTAATGAGCTCATTTTGAGTAAATTATAATTCGTGTTACTCTTAGCAAAAAAATCTTCTAAGTTTATCCCCATTTTTACCATTATTTCAACATTATCTATTAATAACGAAGGATTTAGTGATAAAGTTTTATAACATCTATTAACTATATCTTTTTTATCTGCTCCTACTTTTGATAAATAATCTAGGGTATAGTCTAAAACACTTTTATCAATTGTCATAAATAAAGGGTTTCTTTTTACCAAAGCTAAATAATTAACATTGATGCTTTTAAGCAAACTATAATTGCTTATATAGTCATCATATTTAGGTTTATAATATGTATTATTTTTTATCATAAAAACTGTTGGTATTTTATTGACGATTAATTTAAGAGCTGGAATGTTTACAACTTCATTTTCATCTTTTAAGCTATTAATTACTTCTAAGATAGAATCACTCGTTGCATATAGTAGCATAGCTATTCTTCCAACTATATTATCTTTTTCAATAAAATGGAGAATACCGCCATTTTCGGCTTTATTTTTCTTAATTGTTTTATATGTATTTTGAATTTCTAAGGCATCAGCTTTCTTTAATTCACTTAATAAAAAGTTTGGAATCTCTTTTGTTTTGATATCAAGTTTTTTTAAAATCTCTTTTATAATTGCATCCATTTTAGGTCTTCTTATCATTTGAATGTCAAAAATTGGTGCATTCTTTTTCTTTGAACGCATTAAATTTATATTTAAATCATTAATATATTTCATGATTATAAGCATGTTTTTATCAAAGTTGGCTTTATCATAATCACGAGTTATTTCTTCCACCATTACAAAATCATTAATAAGGAGATTTCCAACTACTTGCTTTTTTAATTCAGTTAGTCTTTTTAAGTTTTCATCTTTATTAATTATTTCTGGATTAAGAGATTTGATTCGATTATCTAAGCACTTTTTTAATAAATTTATTGCTTCTAAATGTTCCTGTGTTAGCTTTACATTTAAATTGTATTCTTTTTTTCCAATTAGTAAATCACGTGCACTTCTTACATTTAATCTAAAAGTATCTTCATTTTTAATTGGAAATATCTCGATAACTTTATTTATTATTTCATCAGTTACAATATAAAAATTGTTTATATCTTTTGTAATAGATTCTAGTAATTCTTTAATGTTAGTATTATCTATATATAAATCTTCTTCATTAAGTTTAGCTAATTTAGCTAATTTATCCTCTATTATTAAAGATAATAACTTTTTCCCCTCATCCATTCTTATTCAACTCCTAATAATTTTTTCTCTTGATTCTTTTTTGTCTTCTAATATTCTATATTGTTCATTTAATTTTTTCAAGACATTTATGATTTTTTGATATTCAGGGCTGTCATCTTTTTTAGATGAAGCTGTTTCTAAAGTTTCAAAAATGGCTTTTAAAACAGATAATTCCTTTAAATCTATCGCGTACTCCCTTGAAATGTCTACTCCTTCAATTTCAGATAACGGCTTATCCATGTACTCTTTAATCATAGTTTCATCTATGCCATTGTTAATTGAATTATAATAGAATTCAAATTTTTCACCTTTAATTTTTTCTGCTTCATAAACTGCTGGATTTTTCACTTCTGTTAGATGTGATAAAACTGAATTAATTAATTCTTTTAATTCTTGTTTATCTTCTTTATTGCCACTTATTTCAAATTGATGAAATAAATTTGATGAAATAAGAACAGAAATTATATTAATTAATACTTCTAAGGGAAGACCAGTTGCCTCTTTTAAACTGCTAGCAATAGTAGGAATAGTGTCAATATCTACTTCTTCCGTTTCTAATCTTGCTTTTAAAATTTTATTTACTTCTTCATCTCTTAAATAGTATTCAATTTTGTCCATTTCCTCATTTATTTGTGAGCCTAAATTGATGTCTGTATCTTCAATAGTTGCATTGTTTTGTTCTGCTATATAAGCAAGTATCTTCCACTTATCTTCATCAGGCAAACCTACTTCAGCCATAACACGAGATAATTCATTAATTTCATTAAATGGTTCTTTAAAAATTTGTTGTTCAAATAAATTAATATATTTTTGATATAAATTAATCTTTTCATTAAACATTTGAGCTTGACTAGTTCCAATACTAATGAAATCAGTTATATACTTATTTATAATGTTTGCAATGCTTTCATAATACTCATCAAGTCTATTCATCATATAATCTATTGAATCAGGTGTTTGCCCAACATATGTTAATAATTTTTTTATTTCATTCTTAGGTAGCATCATTAAATCATGAGAATTCATTTCTCGTTCATCGGAGATATCATAATGTGACAAGATAGAATTAATTTCATTTATTTTACAATTATCAATATTTTCTGTAACTTTACTCCCAGATAATAGTTCAATACGATTTTTTAGTTCTTCTAAGAATGTCTTAATACTTTTGCTAACTGGTATTGCCATTATATGAACCTCCTATTATTATAAATTATAGCAAACTAGCCACTTTATGTAAAGATTATTACAATTTTTTAAAGTTGTATTTATTGTTTTTATATGGTACTATTAAAAAGTAAGGAGCATAGGAAATGAACACTACAGTTAAACTATTTGATGCAAACAATAAGTTAGTTCAAAATTTTGATGAAGAAATTGAGAAAATACTAATAAGTGTTCATGGTGATGCTTATTATGATACAGATGAAGAACTTATAAATACGAATGAAATACCAGCAGTAATTAACGAGGAAAGAAAAGAAGAAGTTGAAGTTCTTGAGGTAAAGCAGGAAAAAAAGAAAGGCATTTCTTTTAAAGACTTCATACCTGTTTTATTCTTTATATTAATTTTTATTGTGATTGTTATTGCAGGATATTATTTTTTAAACACTGTTGATTTGATGAGTTTAGTAGGGGCTAATAAGTAGCGCCTATTTTTATGTTATAATTTGGTTAGGTGATTTTATGGAATTAAGCAATTTAGAAATAGAAATAGAACCCAATTTAACAATGATGAAAAGAATTAATGGTAATTTATATCTTTCTTTAGAACAAATAGAAATTTTAGAAAAATATAAAGTGGACTACAAAAGATTTTCTAATCTAAGTGATTTAATTTTTGAACTGGAAAGTATTGAAGAAGAAACTGATGACATTATTTTGTCTAATCTTTTAGATGTTTTGGCAGAAAGAGATTACTACGAAAATTTCGAAAAATAATATTGTATATCAATAATAATATGCTATAATAAGATAAAGAAAGGCTAGATTATCTAGAATGGTAAATATATGAGTGTTGTTTTACGACTTGATCGAGTAATGGCTGATAGAAAGATATCACTTAAAGAACTTGCACAAAACGTAGGTATTACTGAAGCAAATATGTCTAACTTGAAGACTGGTAAAGTAAAGGCAATAAGATTTTCAACTTTAGAAAGAATATGCAGTACTCTTAAGTGTCAGCCTGGGGATATTCTTGAATATAAAGAAGACGATATTAAAGGTCTATTATAAAAGAGCAACAAAGATGATGCTTATCTAGCATCATCTTTGTTGCTTTTTTCATTAAAGATTTTAAACTCTTGAGGATATTTTGCGTTGAATTCCATATCTTGATTAGTTAAAGGGTTTGTTATAACTAATCTAGAGGCATGCAAACAAATGCGTCTCAAAGGATTTTTTTTAGATCCATATTTTTTATCGCCTATTATGGGATGATTAATTCCTTGCATAGCAACTCTTATTTGATTTTTTCTTCCTGTTTTTATATTTATTTTTAATACTGAAAAATTCTTTTCTTTTCTTAGTACTTCATAATCTGTTATAGCAAGTTTACCCTTTGCCTCTGAAGTTTTAATTGTTAATAATGATTTTGTTTCTGTCAAGTATTCTTTGATTCGTCCCTTATCATTTTCTAGTTTTCCTTCAACTATTGCAATATATTCCCTCTTTTTAGCAAGAGTATTCCAATTTGCTTGCAAGCTTTCTTTTAATTTTTGACTTTTTGCAAAAAGAACAATTCCTGATGTATCTTTATCAAGACGGTGAACAATGAATATTTTATTATTCTTATTTTTCTTTTTTTCATATTCATAAACTTTATGATATAGAGTATTAAATTTCTCATCTTGAGTTGCAATAGTTAAGAGATGAGCAGGTTTGTTGACTGCTATCATTGTCCTATCTTCATATATAATATCTAATTTATCTTTGGCCATATTTACTCTCTTTTCATTAAAACAAGTAGTAATAGTATACCACTTTCTATGAGGGAAATATATTTAATATAGTTATTATCAAAAGAATTCTTTTCTATTTCTAAATTTTTTATTTCATTATTGATATTTATGCCACTATCACAGTAGGTTTCTTTAATGTTTGGATAATTCCATATTCCAATACTTTCTTTAATAGCCTGTTTTTGAATGGTGCACAAATGTGCTGAAGTTTCAGATATTTGGATTATATTGCTAACTTGTCCATATCCCCTTTTTATAAGATCTTCTTCCATAGATTTTCCATTTACATATAAATAAACAGGATCACGATTATATTTATCGTGTATAGAATTATCAGAAACTATTTCAAGTTTTTCTGTTTCTTTTAAAGTATTACAAAAATAGCTATTTATCTCACCATCTAATTTTCCTGAAGCACTTTCGAAAGAAGAAAGATAAATTCTTTTTATTTCATTATTTTCTTTTACCCAAATGTTTGAAAGTGATGTACAATTTACTAATTCAACTTCTTTTCTTTCTAAGGCGTTAACTTTCATATTAAAAGCAAAAACGATTATTAATAAAACTATACTCTTTTTCATACACTTCACCTATAGTAAAAGTATAAAATATTTACAAGAAAAAGTAAATTGATGTGTTATTTTATCTTGTCTTTTTCTTTAACCCTAAGTATAATTATAATTAGAGGTGAATTAAAATGGCAGAAACTAAGGATACTAAGAAAAAGACAACAACTAAAACTACGACAACTAAGGAAGGAGAAACAAAGCCAAAAACAGCAAGTACTGCAAAAAAAACTACTACTAAAAAGCAAACAGCAACTAAGGCCAGTAGTACTGCTAAAAAGCAAACAGCAGCTAAAACTGCTAAGAGTACTTCTAAAGGAACTGAATCGAAAAAAACTTCTGGTACCCAGAAAAAGGCTAGCGCAGCAAAATCTAATGCGACCAAAACTAATGCAACTAAATCTGGTAACACAAAACAACAATCTGCAACTAAGAAGACTGTTGCGAAGTCTACTACTACTAAGGTTGCCCCAAAAACTACTTCGACAAAAAAGGTAGAAGAAAAGCCAAAGAAAGTTGTTCAAACAACTACTATTAAAGAAGAAACAAAACCTGAAGTTATAGAACAAGAAGTTTTAGTAAAAGAAGAAACAAAAGTTACAAAAAGTGAAGAAGTTAAAGTTTCTAATGCAAATAAAAAAGATGATGCAAGAGAAGCTAAAATTAACAAGAGAATTGACATTGGTATTTTAACTGTTATTATTGGTTTGTTTGTTTTAGTTCTTACAACATATTTGTCAGCAGAGATGAATTTGTCTATTGAAACAACTAGAATTTTAATTGTAGCTGCTTTAGGCATTGAAGCTATTGGTATGTTAGTAATGATTGTAAATATTTGGAAAAGAAATTAATGGATAATATAAGAGCATTAAATGAAATTATAAATAGTTCAAAATATTTAGTGTTCTTGGGCGGTGCGGGGTTATCAACGGAAAGTGGTATCCCCGATTTTCGTGGTAAATATGGACTTTATAATAAAAATGATGAGATACCTGCAGAAATGATTCTTTCAAGAACATTTTTTGATAGGAATAAAGAAATTTTTTATGATTTCTATTTAAAAAATCTCGTTTTTGAAAATGTTTTACCAAATATTACCCATAATAAATTAGTCCAACTTGAAAACAAGGGAATACTAAAAGCTATTATTACACAAAATATTGATGGCTTGCACGAGAAAGCAGGTTCTAAAAATGTTTATAATTTGCATGGCTCGATTTACCAAAATCATTGTATGCTCTGTAAGAGATTCTATAGGTCAGATGAAATAGATAAATCCGATATTCCGAGATGCAGTTGCGGAGGAATTATAAAACCGGATGTTACTTTATATGAAGAAGAGCTTAATCAAGATATATTGGAAAAAGCTGTTGAACATATAAAACAAGCTGATGCATTAATTGTAGCTGGAACTTCACTTACTGTTTATCCCGCTGCAGGACTCATCAATTATTTTAAAGGAAAAAATTTAATAATTATTAATAAAGATATTATACCAGTAAATAGGCCTGCTTTAGTTATTAATGAATATTTAGGTGATATCTTTAATAAAATAAAATTATAAGGAGTTATTATGTGCGAAAGAAGTATGATTTTTAGTATTATTTACTACGTTTATAACTTTGTATGGATAGCCATACCAATCATTTATTTAATTACTTTTAAACTTTATGCAAGTAATAGAAAAGTTTATATAAAAGCAGTTAAGTATGTTTTGATTTGGTTAGTAGTTTTATGTATTCCAAAATTTATTGGATGGACTTTTTTTCCTAAAACTTGTTACAATTGTGCACTTAATAATGTTTGTTTAGATAAAGAGGATGAGAAGAAAGAAATGGATAACACCAAAACTGAATCAACAACAAAGAGTGTTCAGACTACTACAACTACCAAGTCGGAAATTCCAAATACAACACATAACCAGCCTACTAACGTAATTGGCAAATCAAGTAAGGGGTATGATATCATAGAGATTGATGGAGCCACTTATATTAATGGTTTATTAATTGTTAACAAAACTTACGCTGTTCCATCAAATTATGTCCCTAAAAACACAAAAAATCCAAAGCCAGAGACGTATACAAATGCTTGCCAAGATTGCATAGATTTAGAAGCTTATGAAGAGTGGACAAAAATGAAAGCTGATGCTGCATCTGTTGGAATTAACTTATGGATTCAAAGTGGATACCGTCCATATGTTTTACAGCAAAAACTATATAACAACTATGTGGCACGTGATGGAAAAGCCGAAGCTGATAGATATTCTGCAAGACCAGGTTATTCAGAACATCAAACTGGTTTATGCTTTGATATTAATAATCCAAGCAGAAGTTTTAATGGAACAACTGAAGCAAAATGGATAAATGATAATGCTTCTCGATATGGATTTATTTTAAGATATCCTAAAGATAAAGAAAATGAAACAGGTTATATGTATGAATCATGGCATGTTAGATATGTTGGTAAGGAACTTGCAGAGACACTTTATAATAATGGTGATTGGATTACACTTGAATCGTATTTAGGAATAACTAGTGAATATACAAATTAGAGTTAAATAATTAACTCTTTTTATTATGTTAAAAACTCTCTTAAATACTAAAAAATAATGTTATAATTTTGTTAGGTGAAGTATATGCAATTTGTTGAACAACTGGAAAATGATTCTATTTTAATAATACCCAAAAATTTGAAAACAAAAGTATTAGTTTATCTAAATGATAACAACATTATAAAAAGCTTAAAAATATTGACATTTAATGATCTAAAAAAAGGATTGTTTTTTGACTATGGATCGGATGCAGCTAAGGAAACAATGGATTATTTGCAAGTATCACTTGATGTTGCTAAAAACTATTTAAATAATCTTTACTACATAACAGAAGAGAAATATGATAATGATAAACTTAATATGCTTCTCGATTTAAAAAAGCATTTATTAAATAAAAATTTATTAATTCAAGATAATTTATTTAAATATTTATTAAAATCTAAGAAGAAGGTATATGTTTATGGCTTTGATTATATTAATCGCTTTAACATGTATATTCTTGATAAGGTAAAGGAATTAGTCGATGTTTTAATAATTGAAAAAGATTATAAAGAATACAGTCACACTGTTTATGAGTTTAAGTCTATGTTTGATGAAGTATCATTTGTCTTTGAAAGTATTTTTGATCTTATAAAAAAAGGAATTCCTTTAAATAAAATATACATTGCAAACTACAGTGATGAGTATTATTTTTGTTTTAAAACGTTAATGAAAATAACCGGATTGCCTATATATTTAAAAAGTACCACAACTCTTTATACTACTCCTATTGGTAATTATTTTTTAGAAAATCTAAGCAATAATATTGATAGTCTAATTAACAAAATAAAAAGAATATTTAAAAATGAAAGTGATGAAGTGGTAATAAATCAATTAACTAACTTGCTAAACAACTATTATTGGTGCAATAAAGACTATGTTAGTATTAAAACTTTAATTGAAAACGATATGCGTTCAAAAATTGTTCCAAATAGACATTATGAAGAGGAAGTAACCACTACTAGTATTATTGATAACATGTTTAATGATGATGAATATGTTTTTATGATTGGTTTTAACTTAGGGTCTGTTCCAAGATTAAAAAAGGACGAAGATTTTATAAACGATGAACTAAAACCATCTTTCTTGGAAACAACAGATATTTTTAATAAGTCTTCCAAAGAAACTCTTATTAAGGCAATTAAAAATATTAAAAATTTAACTATAACATATAAGCTCGGAACACCTTTTAAATCTTATGAGAAGTCTTTTTTAATAAGCGATTTGGGATTTGATGTTAAAAGAATTGACTTTCAAGTATCTAATTATTTTAATGATTTAAACAAATTAAACATGACAAAATCAATTGATTCCTTAATAAAATTTAATGAACAGGAAAGTAAATTAGCTTTGCTCTATAATAATTATGAATGTAAATATAAAACTTATGATAATAGTTTTGGTGGGATTGATATTAATCTTTTAAGAGATAAAATTAATGATAAAATTGTGTTTTCTTATAGCAATATAAGTGATTACTATAAATGTCCCTTTAGATTCTATGTTAATAATATATTGAATATTAAAACATTTGAGACTAAGTTAGCTCAAGTTATTGGAAATATATTTCATTATGTTTTAGAAAAAAGTTTAGAAAAAGAACTTGATATAGATTCTTTAATTGATGATTATTTGCGAGAACATAAAGATGAATTTAATATGAACTATAAAGATAAGTATTTCATTTATTCATTAAGAAAAGAAATAAAATTTGTTGTAGAAACAATTAAAGAACAACAAAGCCATTCAAGTCATACAAAAACCTTGTATGAAAAAGAGATTACACTTGATATTGATAGGAAAATAAAGACAAAAATAAAGGGTTTTGTTGATAAAATATTAGTTTTAGATAATGCGGTTTTAATAATTGATTATAAAACAACTAACAGTCAAACTATTAATAACAAATTATTTGAATTTGGATTATCTACTCAACTTCCAATATATTTATATTTGCTTAATGCATTAGATAATAAAACGGAAGTTGCTGGTATTTATGTACAACATATATTAGATTTGGATGAAAAATATGAACCGAATAAGGATGTTTTAAATGAACGAAAAAAGAAATTGAGATTAGAAGGCATTACCTTTAATGATATTAATTTAATTTCCAAATTTGATGATACTTATGAAAAATCCACAATTATTAAATCCCTTTCTCTTACTAAAGATGGCGAAATGAAAAAGAATAAAGGAATTATGTCGCTTGAGGAAAGAAATAATCTTATTGATTTAATGGAAAATTTAATTATAAAGTGCATTGATAATGTTAGCGATGGTATTTTTAATGTATCGCCTATAAAAATAGACAAAATTGCTGATGGATGTGAATTTTGTGAGTATAAGGATGTTTGCTATAGAAAATTTAAAGATTTTAATATTCAAATATTAAGCACAAAGGAAGGTGATGATGATGAGTAATTTAACACCTGAACAGAATCTTGCGGTTGAAACATCAGGAACAAATATTATTGTTTCAGCGGGGGCAGGTTCTGGTAAAACAACCGTATTAAAAAAAAGAGTTGAAAGAATTCTTTTAAGCGGCGTTAATATTAACAATCTAATAATACTTACATTTACTAACAATGCTGCTGCCGAAATGAAAGAGAGAATTAGAAAGATTATTAATGCTAATCCTAGATTAAAAAATCAAGCCGAATTATTAGATTCCGCATACATAACAACCTTTGATTCATTTGCTCAAAGCTTGGTAAAAAAGTATAATTATTTACTAGGTATTAATAAAAACTTTACAATTGTTGATGATTCGATTATAAATCTTGAAATAAATAGGATAATTGATGAGTTATTTGAACAATTATATAAAGAAAAAGATACAGATTTTTTAAAATTAATAGGTGATTTGGAAGTTAAAGATGATAAAAGAATTAGAGATGCTTTAATGCTTTATTCTAAGAACATTACCAATATAATAGATAGAGATAAGTTTTTGGATACTTATATTTCTAAATTTTATGACAAAGAGTTTATAGAAACAAGTTTCTTGAAATATGAAAATATAGTTTTTGAACTTAGAGATAAATTAATAGATTTACTTGAGAATTTAAAAGAAGAAGCTTTAAAGGAAGATGTAATTTCGGAACTTGAAACCACTATTTTAAATCTTGAATCAGCAAGTGAATATGATGAACTTTTGGATATAGACATTAGTATTCCTGCTGCTCGCAAGGGGTGGTTTACTGATAAAGGGAAAGAAATAAAAACCAAAGTTGATTTAGCAAAAAAAGAATTACAGGGATATTTATTGGAATCAAAAAAAACGCTGATTAAGCATTATGAAAGTACAAAATGTTACGCGAAAGTATTCTCTTCATTATTAAAAGAGATTGATAGAAGAATTAAGCAAATAAAAAAAGAACATAATGTTTTCCAATTTTATGACATTGCTTTTTTAGCGATTGATTTAGTAAAAAATTATGAAAATGTAAGAAATGAAATAAAGTATAAAACTTATGAAATTATGATAGATGAATACCAAGATACTAATGATATTCAAGAAGAATTTATATCTTATATAGCAAATAATAATGTATATGTTGTTGGTGATATAAAACAATCTATTTATAGATTTAGAAATGCTAACCCTTATATCTTTAAAAAAAGATATGATGACTACGCCAAAAACATTAATGGATTTAAAATAGATTTAAACAAAAACTTTAGATCTCGAAACGAAGTTATTGAGGATATTAATTTAATATTTAATAACATTATGTATGATTCAATTGGAGGAGCTGATTATAAAAATCAACATCAAATGATATTTGGTAATGAAGGCTACCTAGATCATATTGACAATAAATCATATAGGACAGAAATTCTTTCCTATGATAATGAAAACACAATTTATAAGGAAAATGAAGGAGAAGCTTTTATTATTGCTAATGATATATTAAATAGAATAAAGCGGGAAGATAAAGTAACTTATATTGAAGAAGATAAAATGAAATCTCGGAAATGTGACTTTAAAGATTTTTCAATTTTGGTTGATAAATCAAAAAACTTTGAGTTACTAAAAAAAGTATTAGAATTTAGGGGTATTCCTTGTACAATTTATAAAGATATTTCAATAAATGAAGAAGACGAAATATATATTTTAAAAAATTTAGTTTCTTTAATTATATGTATTAAAGAAAAAAATTTGGGTGTAGAATTTAAACACGCATTTGTTTCTATAGCTAGATCCTATGTTTCTGAATTATCAGATAAAGAGATTTTCGAGATAGTTACTAAAGAATCTTTTAAAGACACAAATATTTATAAAATTGCGTATGATATTTCTTTAAAAATTGATTCTTTATCTAATCGTGATACCCTTGAACTTATTGTTGAAAAGTTTGAAATTATTAACAAATTAAATGTTGTTGGTGATGTAACCGAGAGGCTTTGCTTACTTGAATATTTTATGAACAATGTTAATTCTTTAAATAATTTTGGTATGAGTATATATCAAATTAAAAATTATTTTGACGAATTACTTTCAAGCAAAGAGTTAATAAAGATGACAACTAATAAAGATGCATCATCTAACACGGTTAAAATTATGACCATTCACGCATCAAAGGGACTTGAATACCCATTTGTTTACTTACCATATTTGAACTCAGATATAAAAAAGGATCCAAATGTGTCGCGATTTAAATTTAGTAATACTTTTGGTTTTATAATTCCTTTTTATCAAAGCGGGATTGGTAATACTTTTGTAAGTAAAACTGCTAAAGAAGAAGAGAATAGACAGGCTCTTTCTGAAAAAATACGACTATTTTATGTTGCTGTTACAAGAGCAAAAGAAAAATTAATTTTAATTAATAAATTTAATAAAAATATTTCTCCCGAAACTTCTTTAAATGAACATTGTTTATTACAACTTAGAACTATTTCAGATATTTTAACTATTATACGGTATAAAATAAATAAGTATGTTAGAACAATTAATTTGGATGATGAGGGTATTACAAGTGATTATAATTTAATCAAACTAAGTAATTTTAAAGATAGAATTCCAAAGGTTAACGAAAGAATAAATTTAACTTCTATTAAAATAAATTCTAATTTGGTAGATAATAAACATTTCTCTAAATCTTTATCAAGAATTGTTGATAGAGATTTAAAAGAAAGATTAGATTTCGGGACATTTATGCATTATGTATTTGAAGTATATGATTTTAAAAACAATAACTTAGACGATTTGAATATAAGTGATATATATAAAGATAAGGTTAGAAATTTTTTAAGACATGATGAGGTTAAAAATATAAGTAAGGCAAATTGTTATAAAGAGCATGAAGTACGTTTTATTGATAATGGTGCAATATTTCACGGATTTATAGATTTATTAGTTGAATATAAAGATCATTATGATATAATAGATTACAAGTTATCGAACATTAACAGCCATGAGTATGTAGTACAATTAACAGGCTATAAAAATTTTGTTGAAAAGAATTATAAAAAAACTTGCAACATTTATCTGTATTCGATAAATAAAGATGTTTTTAAAAAAATAGATTAAGAGAAGTATCAATCTTCTCTTTTTTTGTTAGAGGGGGAAAAGAGATTATGAGCCTATTTACTATTAACGGATATAATCTTGATGATACACAAGTGGCAGCAATAAAGAGTAAGGAAAAATCAACTTTAGTTGTTGCGGGCGCAGGTTCTGGTAAAACTTTGACAATACTCGGAAAAATAAAATATTTAATAGAAAATGAACACATTAAAGAAACAGAAATATTATGTATATCATTTACTAATGAAACGGTTAAGTCTTTAAAAAATAAAACTATTGAAATGGGATATAATTTGGATATTTATACATTTCATAAATTAGGTCTTAGTATACTTGGGAATGTTGATATTATAAGTGATGATTATTTAGATTATATAATAGATGAATATTTTGAATCACGTATTAAATATGATAAAACTAAATTTATTAAATCTTTATTTTTTTCTGATAAAGATACTAAATTTCTTTATAAAACAAAAGAGTATTTCAAATTAAAGAGAACTATTTCAACATTTATAAGACTAGCAAAAAGTAATAATATGAGTTTAGAAGATATATATAAAATATACAAAAAAGTATTTTTTAATGAAAAGAAGATAATACTTATGATTATAGAGATTATGCTTATATATAAAAGAGAATTGCTTAGTGTTGGCAAAATTGATTTTGATGATATGATTACTATCTCTGCAAAGAAGATAAATACGGTTGATATTAATTATAAATATATTATAATTGATGAGTTTCAGGATACTTCTTTTGTTAGGTATGAACTTATAAAAGCAATAGTAGATAAGTGTAATTCTAAAGTATTTGTTGTTGGAGATGATTGGCAGAGCATATATAGATTCTCGGGATGCAATTTAAATATTTTTATTAAATTTAATGAATATTTTGAAGATGTAGCGACTTACAATCTAAAATATACTTATAGAAATAGTAATGAATTAATTGGTATTAGTTCCAAATTTATTATGAAGAATAAAAAACAATTAAAAAAAGATATTGTATCAAATAAAAATTTAAACATGCCGATAAAAATAGTATTTGGATATACAGTTGATGAAATTATAAATATGATAGAGGATAAGGACATTTTGATAATTGGAAGAAATAATGCTGATATTAAGAATGTTAAATGGGATAATAAACTTACAATACATAGATCAAAAGGCTTAGAAGCAAATAATGTGATATTAGTAAATTCTGATAATATACCATCAAAGATTAAGAATGAAAAAATACTTAGATTTGTTTTAAATGATAAAGATTATATTCCTTTTGAAGAAGAAAGAAGATTATTTTATGTAGCATTAACAAGAACAAAAAACAGTATATATATTATGGTTAATCAAAACATTAGTCCTTTTGTAAAAGAACTTATGCATGATTACAAAAAAAATATTCAAGTATTAAAAAAGTAGAGAAATTCTCTACTCGCTATTTTAATAGTTCTCAGCTTTAATTTCAAAGTAACTTTGAGGATGTGCACATACTGGACATACTTCAGGAGCTTGCTTTCCAACAACAATGTGTCCGCAGTTACGACATTTCCAAATGGCATCTCCATCTTTAGAGAATACTAGTCCGCCTTCAACATTCTCAATAAGTTTACGATATCTAGCTTCATGTTCTTTTTCAATAGCTGCAACACTTTCAAAAAGGTAGGCAATTCTATCAAAACCTTCCTCTTTTGCTGTCTTAGCAAATTCATCGTACATGTCAGTCCACTCAAAATTTTCTCCATCGGCTGCAGCAGCAAGGTTATCAAGTGTTGAAGGTATTTCCCCTCCATTTAGTTCTTTGAACCACATTTTTGCATGTTCTTTTTCATTTTCGGCTGTTTCTAAAAATATTGCAGCAATTTGCTCATAACCTTCTTTTTTTGCTTTTGAAGCAAAATATGTATATTTATTTCTCGCTTGAGATTCTCCAGCAAATGCTGTCATTAAATTTTGTTCTGTTTTACTACCTTCTAATTTCATAAATAATACTTCCTTCCTTTGTAAGCAATTATATATTACTCATAAAAATTATAACATATTTAGAAAAAAAAAACATACTTTTTTAAAGCAATTGTTAATTTTATAGTTAATAAATATTATAGGAGGGTATATGAATAAATGGAAAGAAATTAATGAAGTAAATATGTTTTATATAAAATACAATGTCTTGCCAAATTTAATTGCCTTTGGCCTAGCTTATTCTTACTACAATAAAATTGATTTAAATTGTGGTATGCGAGCATATTTCAACAATGTTTTTTCTTTATTTAATATAGTAAATATAAATATAAAAGATCAATTTAAGTTAGCTGATAATATATTAATTAATAAGTACAAACTTATGATAATAAAGGTTAACCCAATTGAAATAATAAAAATAAGAAAATGAATGTTTACCTTTCTAATTGTACCTTAATATGTTATAATTTATATAAGATAAAAAGGTGGTAATATGAAACTTTACATAGCTGATAAAATAAAAGTATATAATTTCACTTTGCCCGCAAGAGTGGAGGATTCATTTTTAGTTAACTATATTTCACCCGAAGGAGTTTCTGAAAATATTACGTTAATTGCTGAAGAAGGGAAATGGACAGTAAGAAAAACACAAAACTATACGATAAAAAAAAATGTTTTTGATGTAGATAAAGATGTAATAGAAGATTTATCATTTTATGATATTTCTTTTAATGATATTAAAGACACTATAAAGATGTTTTTTTATGAAACCCCTATAAATTATAATAGATATTCTATAGCTGGGAAGACAAAGATAATTATTGGTGGAGAAGACTGCGATATTATATGTAAGTCAATTGGTATTAATCAAAATCAAGTTGTTATTGAACTTGTTAACGGAATTTGGAATCTTAAGTCATTAGATAATTTAGTTTATACTTATGTTAATGGGAAAAGAGTTTTAAATACAAAACTAAATACAGGCGATATAATATTTATGGATGGTGTTAAAATAATATGGATGAGTACTTTTATACTTGTTAACGAAATTCCTGAAAAGCTAAAAATAAGTTTCCCAGTTGATGAAAGTCAAAAACAACTACATGATGATAATATGTGTGAACCAGTTGATGGTACCGAGAAATATGTAACTCTTTATACTGATAATGATGTTTTCTTTCACACACCAAGATTAAAATCGGAGTTTAAAACAACTGAAGTTCATATTGATGCACCTCCTGATATTATTAAAGATGATGGTCCGCCTGCTATATTGACTTTAGGTGCTACTATTATGATGGGTGTTTCTTCATCAATTACTGGTGTAGTAGCCATATTTAGTGTTGTATCAGGGCAACGATCATTAGCTAGTTCTATATCGGAGATTGTTATTTGCGTCGCTTTAATACTTGGCTGTATTCTGTTCCCTATTTTATTAGATAAATATCAAAGGAGAAAGATTAGAACTAAAGAAGATAATAGACAAAGTAAGTATAGTGATTATTTAAAAAAGAAAAGGATCAAAATAAATGAATTAATGGATCGAGAAAAAGAGATTCTATTTCAAAACAATCTTAATACTAATGAACTTATTGATAATATTGAAAAGAAAACTAATAAAATTTGGAGTCGCGAAATTAGAGACAGCGATTTTTTAACTTTTAGATTAGGAATTGGTAACAAAAAGGCTGATTTAGAAATTGAAGCTACAATTGAAGACTTTAGAATTGAGGATGATAATTTAAAAGAAGAGGTTGAGAAATTAGTTAATACAAATTTTGTTTTAAATGATGTTCCAATTACAATTTCAGCAATTGAAAATAGAATATTACCTATTATTGTTGATGATAGTTTTCCTAGTAGAAAAGAAGTAATTGATAATATTATGTCTCAATTAATTGCTTACTACAGCGGTATTGACTTAAAGATTGTAATCTTCACTGATGAAGAGAACGCTAAAGAATGGGAATATTTAAAATACTTGCCTCATTTAAAAAGTAATGATAGTGATGTAAGATTTTTCGCTACAAATGAAGATGAAATGAAGCAAGTTTCATCTTATTTGGAAAACGTGTTCACTGATAGAAATAATAAAATAAAAACTTTTGAACATACAGATGAAGAGCAAGATTCTAAAAATGAGAATCAATACTATAAAAATTTTGATGAGTATTACTTAATAGTTACAGATAACTACTTATTAGCAAAGAGGTCTGGAATCGTTGATAAAATATTAAATAGCAAATTTAATACAGGTTTTTCATTGATGATGATTGAAGAATCTTTAAAAAATATTCCAAGTAGATTTAGTCAATTTATTCAATTTAAGGATAATGAATCTGGCATATTCAGTAAAGATTTAAGCGCTTTTCAAGACAATAATTTTAAACCTGATTTATTTGAATCTGATATAGCAGTTTGTTCTTTAGCAATTGCGAATATTCCTGCAACTTCCATAAATTTATCAAATCAGCTTCCTAACAATATTAACTTTTTGGAAATGTATAATGTTGGAAAAATTGATCAACTAAATATTGTTAATAGGTGGACTAAAAATGATCCAACAAATAGTTTAAAAGCACCGATTGGCGTTCATCCAGACGGTAAACTTTTTGAATTAGACTTACATGAGAAATTTCATGGACCACACGGTTTAATAGCTGGCTCAACTGGTTCCGGTAAGAGTGAGTTTATTATTTCCTTTATTCTTTCTATGGCTATTAATTATCACCCTGACGAAGTACAATTTGTTTTAATTGACTATAAAGGTGGTGGACTGGCTGGTGCTTTTGAAAATAGAGAAACTGGTATAAAAATTCCTCATCTTGTTGGAACAATCACTAACTTAGATACTGGAGAAATGAATAGAACTTTAGTATCTATCAATAGTGAATTAAAAAGAAGACAAAGAATGTTTAATGAAGCTCGTGACTTGCTTGGAGAAAGTACTGTTGATATTTATAAATATCAGCAATTCTATAGAGAAGGAAAAGTAAAGGTTCCTATTTCTCACCTGTTTATAATTTCTGATGAATTTGCTGAATTAAAGAGTCAACAACCTGATTTTATGGACGAATTAATTTCCGCAGCTCGTATTGGTAGATCACTTGGCGTTCACTTAATACTCGCAACACAAAAGCCAGCTGGTGTTGTTGATGATCAAATTTGGTCTAACTCAAAATTTAAAATATGTTTGAAAGTTCAAACTTCTGAGGATAGTATGGAACTTTTAAAGAGGACAGATGCTGCTAGTATCAAAGAAACTGGTAGATTCTATTTACAAGTTGGATTTGATGAGTTATTTGAAATAGGTCAATCAGCTTGGTCAGGTGCTAGATATATTCCACAAGATAGAATGGAAAAAAACATTGATGACTCAATAAAGCTTGTAGATAACAGTGGTAATTTAATTAGAGAAATAACAGATACAGTAAAAGTTGATAATCAAATAAACTATGGCGATCAATTAACAAATATAGTAAAAAACCTATACGAAATAGCCAAAAGAGAGAATATTCAAACAAGACAATTATGGCTGCCAAGTATACCTCCAGAGATATACTTAATTAACACTATTAAAAAGTATGGCTATAAACCTCTACCCTATTTAATTAATCCAGTCATTGGTGAATATGATATACCAGCTTCCCAATTACAAGATGTTTTGACAATTGATTTTACTAATACAGGAAATTTAATTGTTTATGGAAATGCTGGTACAGGAAAAGAAAATCTTTTAATGACATTAATTTATTCAACTTGTATATTCCACTCTTCTGCCGAGATTAGTATTTATGTTATGGACTTTGGAGCAGAAGTTTTAAAAGTATTTTCATCTATTCCACAAGTTGGTGATGTTGTTTTATTAGAAGAAAATAATAAGGTAAGAAGTTTGCTTCTAATGATTGAAAGGGAAATAAATAGGAGAAAAGAACTTTTCTCTAAGTATGGTGGAAATTATGTTTCCTTTATAAAAAACGCAAAGGAAAAGGTTCCATTAATGATGATTATTTTAAATGGGTACGAAACATTTATTGAAAGTTATGGTAATTATGATGACTTTTTTGCACACCTTGTTCGAGAAAGCTCGAAATACGGAATTGTGTTTGTTATGACAGCTATATCTCCTTCATCAGTAAAAACTAAAATTAGTCAGTCATTTCAAAATAAAATTGCAACTCAGTTGTCTGACAATTTTGATTATAAATTTTATTTAGACGCTCCTGAAGGACTTACTCCTTCCAAGTATTTTGGGCGAGGAATTATAAGTATGAATGAATCTGCATATGAAATACAAACTTGTTTAATTGCACAAAAGAATCAAATTAATCAGTACATAGCTGCGACTTTTGAAAAATATGCAAAAACAGCTGCAAAGACACCACCAATACCAGTAATACCAAAAATTATTACGTCTGATACGTTGTCTAGCTATATTGACAGTGTTAGGAATGTACCAATCGGAATAAATATTTATGATGCAAGTGTTAATAAATTTAATTTTACTGCCAATAAAATTTCTCAAATAATTGGTAATAACTTATTAATTGAAAATACTTTTATTACTAATTATATATCTATAATGTCATCTATCCCAAATATTAACGTTAAAGTTATAGATTTTGTTGGTTGTATTTCGGATAGTTATGGAATTGATTATATTAGTGGAGAATTTACCGATAATATAAGTCAAATAGAGAATGATAGTGACGAGAAGTCTATTATCTATATCCTTTTAGGAGTTGGATATATATATGACAAAGTTTTAGATGAAGGCATAGATAAATTATTTAGTATATTAAATAAACTTAATAGTATGCCTAATAAATATTTTGTGTTTGCAGACAACTATTCTTCATATAAGAGAATTATGAGAGAAGAATGGTACGATAAAATTGTTGATAATAAATATGGAATATGGATAGGTAAAGGCGTCGATATTCAAAAAGCAATTAAATTTAATTCAATGTCATTAAGTGATATTAATGAGGACTTTAGAGGTGTCGCATACGTATCAAATAATGAAACGTACCAAGTTATAAAATGCTTAGGTACTGAAGATGGAGGCGATATTTATTAATAATAAAGTATTTATTAAATTATTAATTCCAGAAATTGATAAAAGTTATGATATTTCTTTGCCAGTTAATAAAAGAATTGGAAATATCATTAATCTATTAAGTATGGCAGTTTCCGAAATGTCAAATGGAGAACTAAGGCCTTCAAAAAATAATGTATTATATAATGCAAGAACTGGTGAGAAATACATGCCAAATACTTTACTACTCAACACCAATATAAGAAATGGCACAATATTAGTATTACTGACAAATTAAAATCACATCATAAATGTGATTTTTTTATTTCCAATATTAACTCTTCATTGATGATGTTACATCTTTAATAACATTTGATGAAGTATCATATTTTGTATAATTACTTGCCAATGAAGCAATCTTATTTTGAAAACCATCAAGTGATGAGAATAAAGCTGTTATCTGACTATCAATTGTTTGAACCAATTGAGTTGCTTGAGCTTCAACTGAAGTTCCTTTAATAGCAGCTTGTATTTCTGCTTTTGATGCAGATATATTAGTTAGTTTTACTAAACTATTTTTATAATCTTGTACTGCTTGTTGCATTTTTGCAATACCTGCAGTATTAATACCAGTTATTCCTGTAGCCATTAATATTCACCATTCTTTCTATTTATTGTTGGATTGGAATTTTGCAAACGCACTTTGTTCTGTATCGAAAGCATCTACATATCTCTTAAAATTTGCTATGTTTTTGTTTAATGCGTCAACTTGCTTTTCAAGATCTTTTAAGAATGCTGTTGCATCTTCTCCTACCCAATAATTGTTAATTGTATTAACCATGGTCTTATAAGTATCACTAGTTGGAGTTAATTTTTTTGTAACTGCTGTGATATCCCCTATAAGGTTGGCTTTTAAATTTTTTATGCCAGTAGTACTACGTGCATATGTTGCATTTGACATTGTTAAACCCATAATGTACCTTCTTTCTAATCAAAGTTTAGCAAACGGATGTAAATGATTCAATAAAAAAACGGCAATGTTTACATTATATTATCACTTTTTTACAGTTGTCTAAATTTGCTATTTTTATTTGTACAGCTTGCATTGTCTTAATTATCTCAGCCTCTTGCTAGCCTGTTGTAACCTATTGAAAGAATTTTCTTTGTTTATTCATCAGATATGCAGGCTCTAACTTAATTTGCTAGATCCTACTCGTATTGGTGTAAGCAAGGCGGCACCGATATAAAAGATTCTTTCTAGCTAGGTATGTCCCCTTCATTTTCTCCTATTCTAATTCTAAAGTTATTTGTTTATATTCTCTATTTTCTTGTTCGCTCAACCATATTGGTGCAGCAAAAGTATATAATTTAATCATTATTGCTCCATATTTTTCAATTATAAGTTGTTTATCACTGTCATCAATATTTAGTTCATTTACAATTTTATTAAAGTCAGTAATAAATTTAGTAATAGATTCTTCATTAAAATTTTTTATGACTACTCTTCTTAAGCGTTTTATTAAAGAATCTTTTTTACTATAATTATTTTTAGAAACAATCTCGTTAAAATCATCTTGTTTGTTTTTGGCAGATATAAAAGGAAGAGATTGTTGTTCAATATTTAGATTTTCTTTCAAGTTCTCTACTAATTCAAGTGATGAGGTTGATTTGATATTACATATGTTCGAACAAATACAGTTTTCTATTTTCTTTTGGAATATGTCATAGAATATTGGGTAAGTCTCGATCAAATCTAATAAATGGGTAGCAGTTTCGATTTCTACTCTTCTTGAAATATCAAGCGAAATATCGCTTAAACAAGCACTTATGATTCTTGATAAAGCGTTATAACCGTCTTTACTATTACATAAGTATACAATTGATTTTGAAAATTTTTTTAAGTAAGATTCTATATTATAGTAACTAATATGGCTAAATAAAGTATACATAAGTTCTGTTTTTGCTAAGACTTCTGCTTCTTTGCTTGCTGGTGTTTTTTTTGCTGTATCGGCTATATTCTTAAAGTCTTCAAAAGTTAAGGGGCTTTTTAAGTCTCTTTTAATCATCTCGTGTGACATTTCTAAACCAATTACTCTATTCATAGTATCACCTTTGTCCCTATATTATAAGAACTAATTTCTAATTAGTAAAGTTTTTTTAACTTAAAGTCATACTATGATTAAAAAAAATTTGCAGCCAATTAATGGGCTCTAATGTAAGAATGACAAATTAAAACTTTTGTGTATAATATCATTTTACTTGAACATAATAATAATGTAATAATAAATTGATTAATTTCAAGACATATTATTACATATACCTAGGAATATTTATCTAGGTAAAGGCTTATTAATTTAGATAAGCCTTTTTTATTTGTTAAAATTTAAGAATTAAAGTTATCTAACATTACAAAATATTATAAAAATAATTGTTATTGCAATCATGATCAATAAAATTGCTAGTAATTTTCTTCTACTCCCTTTTTTTTTAGTTTCAGAACTATTCAAATCAATCTCAAAATCTTCACAAATTTTTTTTATGATTTCTTTACTAGGCAGGCTGTCTCCTTTTTCCCATCTACAAACCATTTGGTAGGTTACATTATACATCTTTCCGAACTCTTGCGATGTTAATCTGTATTCACTTCTAATATTTCTTATTATCTCTCCAATTTCACTGGCATTCATGTCATACTTCCTTATAATACTAATATAAAAATTATATTAATAATCCTTAAATTTGTCAAAGCTTAATAATATTATGATGTATATTTTACATTTCTATTTCTTTTTATTTATAGTATAATTATTTTAATATAGGAAAGTGAGATTTTATGGAGGAACTATTTAGTAATAAGTATATGCTTTTAGCAATTGGAATATTGATTTTTATTGGAAGTATTATGTTAGGAATCGACATGTTTAATATAATCGATAATAAAAAGGAAACTATAGAACATAAAACATATAAATATAAAATGTTTATAAAAACTTCTGAAGTAATAAGTATTGATTTTGAGGCATCGTTTGATGAATGCGACTCTATGGGTAAAAAATATGCTTGTGGCAACTATTCTGATAGAGTATTAACAACTCAACTAACTAATTTAGAAAATAGCTGGTTCGGCAATATTAAGTTCGAGGGAAAAAGTGTAATTGAAGTTATAAATATAATTTTAGATACTACTTTAAAAAATGATTATAGCAAGAATACAATAAAGATTATTTCTAATTATGAATTTAATTATAAAGATATTAATGATGACTTGAAAAAGAAATTTAGACTAAATGATGATTTTAAAGTTATAGGTATAACGAGAAATAGCTTAGATGAAAAAGCTATTTTAGAAGAATTGAGAGAAGGTACCGCTTTAAATTTGTATAAAATATCTTTTGATGTTGGAGGCGGTTCCCCTATTTCTGAACAAGAAATAGTTGAAAACGAATTACTTTCCGAACCAATTGCTCCTTTAAAAGAAGGATATGAATTCATTGAATGGCAAGTTAATGGATTTAGGTATGATTTTAATACTCCAGTAACAGAAGATTTAATTCTTACAGCAAGTTGGAAGGAAGTATTTAAAGAAGAAATAACAACTGTTACTACAGCAAAAATTGATGATAAAAATGACGAAGTACCAGTTAAAACAACAACTGCTACAAAGAAAACAACTAGTAAAATTCTTTCTTCTTTTAATAAAATAAATCTTACTGATAATATTTTGGTTTATACAGAAGTTAGAGGCTCTACTTGTGGGTATTATTATTTTTCTAAAGGTATTAATGAAAATGGGGAAATTATATACGATGAACTGGCCGAAGAAGATATAATAAATGAGCTTGAAAAGACTAAATTTAACTTGCCAGCCGGAATTAAGGATTTTAGTTATTTTTTTGAAGACCACAAATTGAGAGTAACATACACAGCTTTATTAATAGGCGATAAATATAGTAATACAACTTTATATAAAAACTGGCTAAAACATATTAATCAAATTTCAGATATATGGAGCAAAGCTACTTATACGGGTACAGGATTATGTAACAGTCAACGAAGTAATCAAGTTATATTAAATGAGCAATTATGTACAAATTTCAATCTAAATTGTTTAAGGTGGTAAGATAAATTTTTCTAAAAAAATAAGAGTCTATCTAGATATGACTCTTATTTTAATTTTATTTTTCTTTATAATTATGCTACATATTAGGCTCACAAGTCAAATTAATGCCCAAATTTTTAAGAGCATTTAGTTCACTTTTATCAATAATATAGCTACTATGAGCATCGCATCCTCTTAAAGCTTCTAATTCATTAAGTGCTCTTTCAATAATGGGATTAGTTACAGAACAAATACTTAAAACTATCAATACCTCTGGTAAATTTAAAAAGTACGAAGTATTATATGACGTATTTTGCTTCATTTTATAAATACTATTAAGTATAACAGGAGATAACAGATATTCATCATCGGGAATTCCTGTTATTTTTTTTATAGCATTTAGGAAAGCTGCCGAAGCGCAACTTAATATTTTTGTTTCTTTTCCTGTAATAAACTCTCCAGTGTTTAACTTAATAGCAAGAACATTTGCACCTTTTTCTTTGGATTTTTCATTTGCAACTATAGCAACTTCTCTATCAGTTAGTAAGAGATTTAACTTGTCCATCAAATGTTTTGATTGCTCAACTACCTCTCTTTCACAAATCTTTTGCTTATAATCGCACAAAGTGTTGTAATATCTTCTTATTATTTCATCGATAGCAGCTGATTTTATAATATCTTCATCTACAATACATTCTTTAATCATATTTACTCCCATATCGGTAGGTGATTTGTAAATTTCTTTGCCAGTTATTTGGAGCAAAATATTTTTTAAAATTGGAAACGTAGAAATATCTCTATTATAATTAACCGTGTTTATTCCGTATGCTTCTAGGTGGAATGGATCAATCATATTAATATCTTTTAAATCAACAGTAGCAGCTTCATATGCAACATTTACTGGGTCTAATAAACCTAAATTCCAAACCGGGAATGTCTCAAATTTAGCATATCCAGCTTTTACGCCATTTTTATATTCGTGGTAAAGTTGTGAAAGACATGTACCTAACTTGCCACTATTAGGTCCAGGTGCAGTTACCACAACTAGTTTCTTAGATGTTTTAATATATGGGTTTTTACCATAACCTTTTTCACTTACTATCAAATCAACATTGTTTGGATATCCTTCTATTGGTCTATGAATATACATTTTAATTTTTTTACTTTTGAGTAAATTTTCTAAATGAGAAATGTTGGTTCCTTCATGATACATTGTTACAACAACACTATTAATTAGTATTTTTATTTCTTGGAGTTTTTCAATCAATCTTAGTAATTCTAACTCATAGCTTATACCATAGTCTGCCCTAATTTTACTATTTTCAATATCGGACGCATTTATGCAAAATATTACTTCCAAATCATTTTTGAATTGTTGTAATAATTTTATTTTGTTATCTGGTCTAAAACCTGGTAAAACTCGAGAAGCATGATAATCATCAAATATTTTTCCGCCAAACTCTAAATACAATTTGTCATCAAACATTTTAATTCTTTCTAAAATTTTTTCACTTTGTATTTTTAAATACTTATCACTATCGAATCCAACTTTATTCATACTCTACTCCTGCTACTTATATTTATATAATTATTATACCATTTATAATAGTGGATTTACACTGTTTTAAGTAGAATTTATTTATAATCAAAAGAGTAGGTCATACACAAATAAAAAGAGGAGCTATTAGGCTCTCTTAGAAGTTGCTAAATCATAACCTTCGATTTTGTTTACGTACTTTTACCTTTATTGATTAGTAAATATTGTTTGTAGTAATATCGAAAGTAGCTTTTCAATATTGTATTAGAACTAATGCATACCATAAATACATCTCTCTGCTAAATAGGTAAAATTAAGACATGAATATTTTGATAATTCTTTTTGAGCAATTTCACTTCTTCTCAATTCCTTATTTGGCATGTCCAACAAAGAAAAAGCCACTTGTCCGCTTCTCAGATTTTTTCGTACCCTTTTAAATTAAAATATCATTTTTCCTTTATTTTTCTTATATTTTAGTTTATTTTTGATTAAAATTTACCAATTGATTTTAGCAAAGTTTATGAATTTTAGCACCTAAATAGCACCTAATTTTATTTATGATTAAAAATTTCTAGTATTTTAAAATGATTGACTATTACTTTATCATCATCTTTTAAATCCTCTCTTATATATACGTTCTTTATATCTTTATAAAATTTTATCTCTTCATAAGTAAATTCTACAAACATTCTAAAGTTATCTTCTTTATCAACAATTAATGCTTGAAATTCCTTTGGTTTGTATTTTCTTTCGTTTCTTGAATATTCTGGATACCAATCTATTGCTCTAAAATCTCTTTTTCCTGTTAATATATTGTTTAAAACATCATCGTTAAATCTATATATTAAAGCATTTTCATATTTTGAATGTATTTTATTCCTATATCTACTAACAGGAACTTTTTGTTTTTCTAAATCTTTCATTCCAATAAACAATAAATACTTTTGTACTCTTCTAAGATATTCAAGTTCTTGTTTACTATAATATTGTTCTTCATCTTTTGCTATACTGAATGATTCAGGGGAAGAATAAAGTGCACTTACAACTTCTTCAAACGAATGAGCGTGACTATGCCCGACTACTGACTTTTTAATATATTTGCCATTTTCTTTCCAACCCATAAAATGCTTATAGGTAAAAGAATAATAAAATCCCGTAAAAGCAATGTCACCTAAAGCTTCAGAAAGCCTTGAATTAACTTCTAATTCATCTTTAGATTCTTTACTATTAAGTATTGATTTTCCATTATAAAAATATACATATTCTAATGTCTGTCGTTCTTCGTCCCAAAATGGAGTTGGCAAATTATTTTTCTTAAATTTATCATATCGCTTAATAAATTCTTTATATTCTAATTCATTCATGCTTATCACTTCTCCTAACTATTGATTATTGATTCTCTTTAATTAACTTTATTAATTTTTCTTCAGTCAAGTTTTCTTCATATTCTATAACAAAATCTATATTAAATGCTGGTTCATCAAAATCAAAATTAGTATTAACAGATTTAATAAATTGATTATCGAATAAAGCCCCAACTAAACTTTTATAGCACCATTCACAGCACATATCTTCTACAATATATTTTAATGATTTTAGTTTTATTTTTGAATTTTTATCAAAATTAACTATTATTGGATATTTAATTTTTAAATATAAATTAATGTATTTGATTATTATTAAAGGGCTTGCTGTTTCATCATAATCAATTCTTAACGTACTAAAAAAATCTTTAACTAATACTTCAACATCTATTATTCCATCTTGACTTAATAAATAATCTTTCAAGCCACTATCACATATATCATCCAATACAATTTCCATTTTCATTATTTTAAATCCTTTCTTTTCGGCTTATTTTCGGTTTAATATCGGCTTATTTCAAATTTTCGAAATATTTATCAGTTAAAATATGGTCAACATTTCTAATTTGCTTATCATCTAATCTCTTTAAAAAATCTTTTTCAATCCATTTTTTAATCCAGTTATTAGCAGTATCTAAATTGATTTTAAAATGATTGGCAATATCTTTGGCTTTTATTTTGGTGTTGGTAATTATATAATTAGCCACCCATCTCTCTCTTTTATCTAACGTATCTATTATATTCATTTCTTCTTGGCTATTTTTGTAAATTTCTTTTACACGATTACCAACTGCTTCAAAAGTATTTGCCATAATAGATATAAAATATTCTAGCCATTCTGTAATATCGACTTCATTTCTTCCAAAATAGAAAAGGCAAAAAAAGTGGAGCACATTGTATCGTGCTCCTTCAGGGGGTTTTGGTTGATATATCATAACATTGAAGTGATCGTTATGATATACCGGTATGATATTGCTACCATACCTATATTAATATTATACAAATTTTGAAAATTTGTCAATTGTTATTCAGTAATCTAGCCTTATATACAGTTATTTTCTTAGCAATTGTGGCTGTTTTGAAGGTTTTTGTCTGTTATTTTCATTTAAATATAAATTTATCATGTTTTCATATAAATTTATTGCTTCTTGAGAAGTTACATTAAATCTGTCGCATAGAAAATTGTTTAATTTTCCAGATTTTTTTGCTTTAATTATCTTATGTGTATTGAACGCAAAAGCCTTAATTTCTTCTTTTACAAGAGGTAATTCTATTTCACTAGCAAGATTAGGCTCATTATTCATATTATTAATAAAACTACATTGTTCTTCAAGTTCATTAATGGTTTGTTTTTCATATTCTTTTCTTAAGCATGCTACATTTAATAAATTCTTTAAATTTTTTAGCTCTTTTTTTAATTTTATTTTAGATTCTAAAGTCATTATAATAGAAATTGGTAAACCCAATATTGAAGAAGCCAAGAATGGTGTAGTAGCTACTAAGCTTGCTATAAAAAATGATGTGTTGGCAGTCAAATGTAAGACTAAACTTACCATTGCTAAAATAACACCAAATAATACTGTTTTAATTAAACCTTTTTTTGATTCGGACTTAAGATCTTCACTACAATAATTAATTTTTTCTAAATACTCACTGATAAGTTTCTCTACATAATGGAGTATTTCTTTTTAACTATTTTTTCTTTTATCTCCTTTTTTGTGTATGCTATGTTAGCATATGAGTAACTAATAAGTAAAGAAAAATAATGATTTTTAATCATTATTTATTAGTTTTCTTATAATATCATGATAATAAGAATAATCTCTAAAGTCATTTTCTATATTATCTAAAATAAATTCTTCTGTATCTTTTTTACATTGAAGCAATATTTTGTAGTCTCTTTTTATATCAGCTATTTTAAATTGCATTTCTCCAGACTGTCTTATTCCGAAAAGGTCTCCAGAGCCTCTTAATTCAAAATCTTTTTCGGAAATATAGAATCCATCATTGCTTTCTTCCATTACCGATAATCTTTCTGTATCTTTATCAGATACAAGTAAACATTTTGATTGTAAAGAGTTTCTACCGACTCTTCCTCTAAGTTGATGAAGTGTTGCTAAACCAAATTTTTCTGCATTAAATATGGTCATTATTGTAGCATTTTTTATATCTACTCCTACTTCAATTACTGTTGTTGATATTAAGATATTTATTTTCCCATCCTTAAAATCAGTCATAACTTTATCTTTTTCTGTTTGTTTCATTTTACCATGCATTATGCCAGTTTTGTATTTGTCTTTTAAGTTTGCTTTTAAAATATCTTCAATATGATTCAGATCTTTTAATTCGTTGTCTTCTTCACTTTCGATTAGAGGCGCTACGACGTAAGCCTGATGACCATTCTTTAATTCCTCTTCGATGAGGCTTACAACTTCTATTATTTCTTTAAATTTATATTGTTTAGTTATTATGTCCTTTCTTCCAGCAGGTTTTTCTTTAATATATGAAATATCCATATCTCCATAAATAGTAAGAGCATAAGTCCTTGGAATAGGTGTCGCTGACATATATAATACATCTACGTTTTGTCCTTTATTCTGCAATGATTTTCTTTGATTAACACCAAATCTATGCTGTTCATCTGTAACAACCAAGCCAATATTGGCAAATTCAACATTATCTTCTAGCATAGCGTGTGTTCCAATTAATAAGTCTATCTCATTGTTTTTTAGCTGGATTAAGATTGCTTCTTTTTCTTTTTTTGTCATTGAACCAACTAATAATCCCACCTTTATTTCTTTGAAAGAATTAGTAAAATTTGTATAATGCTGTGTTGCTAATACTTCTGTTGGCGCTAATAAAGCACTTTGAAACCCCGCTCTTTTATTAAGTAATATAGCAATAAAAGAAACTATTGTTTTGCCCGAACCTACATCACCTAAAATAAGTCGGTTCATTCTTTTTAAATTTTGAAAATCATGTAATATATCATTTAAAGATTCCATTTGATCGCTTGTAAGTGAGAAGGGTATTTTTCTTACAATTTTGTTTAGGTCATCTTCTGTTAAGTCTTTTATTGTAAAATCATCAAAAATTTGATTTTTATATTTTATAATATTTATTTTAAACATAAATTCAAATAATTCTTCATAGATTAATTTTATTTTTGCTTGTTTTAAATTTACTCCACTAGAAGGATTATGTATTTCTTTTATAGCACTTTCTGTTTTCATAAAATTATATTTCTTTTGCAGATAATCAGGTATAATATCACCTATTTCTAAATTTGTTGATAATGCACTGTTGATACATTTTTGGATACTTTTTCCAGATATTCCAGATGTCATATGATATACTGGTTCAACTTTTGTACTTGTAAGTTCATATAACAAAATATCCGATGCAATAAATTGATTATTCATTTTATTATATTTCCCAATAACGGTTACTTTTTTTCCAACAGTTAAATGAGTTGATAAAAATGCTCGATTAAAAATAGAAACATTTATTATCACATTACTTGTTTCAAAGCTGAATGTTAGTTTATTAAAATTCCTCTTAATGTAAGATACTTTTGAAGTAGATAAAATTTTTCCAGGAACAATTATTACTTTATCATTCTTGCTATCTTCTATTTCGGAAGGAGAAAATATATTATATCTGTATGGGTAATATCTTACTAAGGAAGATACATCGTAGATATTTAATTTATTTAAATGTTCAATTGTTTTGGGCCCAATACCCTTTATTTTGCTTAATTCCATAAATTTCCTCCAAAAAGTTAAAAAAAAATCGAAAAAAGTGTTGACAAAAAGTGCCTTTTCAATTAGTATATTAAATACCAATTCACTTACAGGCGAATTGGTGCTAGTATCACACTAGCCAACCCCTTTTTATTCTTTGAAGCAGTTCTCAGGGGGACTGCTTCTTTTTGTTTGTATTTATAAATAGATTATATCATAAAAAAAAGAAAGTTCTATTTACTTTCTTTTAGAAAATTAAATATAACATTCTCTTTATTTTCATAGTTATATACTGGTGTATTTGTACTAATATATATATCTTCATCGCCAATTGTTAATATATATTTCTTATCTAAATTGTTTATAACATTTTGGTTGAACTTATTTATCGCGATTTCTCCATTATTTAAATAACAATAATTTGTCGAAGAACTCCAATTCATTATTATCAGATTGTCTTCAGTTAGATGTGTTTTCAATATATCCGCATCTGTAATGATTTTATAATTTAACAATCCCATATTTTCAAATACATAACGATAAACAAATAAATCCGAATTACATAAAAGAGTATCCAAGATAAAAATATATCTTTTTTTTATAAAACTTTTATTTAAAATACTATTTAAGTATATAATGAGTTTATGAGCATTATCTACTTTTCCATCTTTAATATACTTTGATTCATATTTTTTTACCCTCTTGTTATTATAAGTATAGATGTACTTATCTGTTATTTTTATATAGAGTTTACTCTTATTCATTAATTCATTTCTTCGATTTCTTTATTGTAGTATTCTTCTGGATTTACATATTTGCCATTATGAATCATTTCAAAGTATAACATATTTTCAGAAACACTTGTTACTTTGTTAACACCACTTGTACCAATAATCTCTCCTGTATTAACTGTATCTCCAACATTTACTTTGGCATCTTTTATGCTAGAGTATTTAGTTGTTAAATTATTTGTGTGTTTAATAGTTATTATTGTACCAAATATTTCATCTTCTTTTATATCTTCAATTTTTCCTTCAGCAACAGCTAATATATCAAACGCGTTTTCATTGGAATAGATTATACCCGTGCTTGGCATATAAGTATTATCGTATAATATTAATGCTTTTTCTTGTTCTTCTTTTGAAGAAGTCTTACTATAAAAATTTACATTGATATTTGTCTTTTCGTCATTAAATGGTTTTTCAACTACTTTTTTTACTTCATTAATTACTGGTAAATCAGATGAGGCAATATCTTTTAAGACAAAAGAATTATCATCTCCTTTTAATGCATAGAAAATGTTTTTAGATATAAAAGATGTTACTCCAATGATACCTACCACAAACAAAATAAGAAAACTTAAGCTAACTACTTCAACTACTTTTTTAGATTTCACATTATCACCTTCCTAATAAAAGTGTTAGCAAAAAGTAAATTATTATACTAATATTTTTTTATTTCGATATTCCCATAATAATATTTCAAAATACTTTCACAATTTTTGTTTTCTTTAGCTAACATATTTGCTCCATATTGACTCATTCCGACTCCATGGCCATAACCTCTTGTTGTTATTTCATAGCTTCCATTTACTTCATTTATATCAAAATCTGTACTTCGTAAATTTAGTTTTTTTCTAAACTCTATTCCTGTTAATGTTTTTTCATCAACTTGTACTTCTTCAACATGATTGGTTTCGTTTCTTTTAGTGATTGTAATATTATTAAATTCTCCTAAATTTTTTATTAATTCTGTTTTATCTAAGTAAATTTTTACTTCGAAATTTTTATTTTCTTTATCCCAAGGAGATGAAACAGAAGAGATATCTCCTTCTTTAAAAACAGTCATTGAATCTTCTGTATATCCATTTGATGTTGAAAAATAGAAACTTTTAAACAAAGCATTATTTTTTTTCATAACATAACTTTCTGTTTCTTTAACAGCATTTTTTATTATGTCATAATATTTTTGATAATCATCTCCCCATTTATCATGCATTTTATCTTCTGTTAAAAAACATTGATCTTGAGCAGTAAGACCAACATTGTTTATATCTCTTTGATAAAGTGCGTATGTTCTTGACGCTATGGCTTGAGCTTTTAAAGCTTCATTCTCATAAAGTGCAGGCATTTCACAAGCAACAACTTGAACAAGATAGTTCTCAAGTTCCTCATCTGTTTTTATTTCGATGGTTTCTTCTTGTTTTGAGGGAACATCTACCTTTTCTTGAGTAGACGTATTTATATATTTAAAATATCCGATAAGTAAAACAAAAATTAAAGAGTATATAAAAAAATTAATAATTGATTCCTTCATAAAAAAATATCACCTATAAATAAGGTAATATTTTTTTTGTTATTATTTTGTCGATTTAAGTAAGAGGCATTAAATTAATAGAAGTTATGTCTAAAATAAAGTTTGCAAGTAAATATGTTAATGATACAATTACAATTAGCATAAAAACATTTGCTTCTTTAATATGTCCTTTTTTAAATATAGAATTAATATTTATTCCGCTTACAGCGAATATACTAAGCATTAAAGATATTATATATATGCAAAGCTTATAAACCATTTTCTTCCTCAATTTTTCTTATTTTATTAATTCTTCTTATATGTCTTTCATCTTTAGAATATGCAGTTTCAAGGAAGGACTTTATTATAGTTTTTAATTCCTCTATAGACATCTTATAACTTAATGCAATAATATTGGCATCATTGTGTTCACGAGCTAGCTTAGCTTCTTCAGATGTAGACACTTTAGCGCATCTTATTCCACTATACTTATTGGCAGTGATGGACATACCTATTCCTGTTCCACACATTAAAATTCCTTGATCAATTTCTTTGTTTATTATGCTTTTACAAACAATTGAGGCAAAATCTGGATAATCATCAATAGGAGTATTATTAGTGCTGTAATCTATAACTTCGTATCCTAAAGTATTCAAATACTCAATTAGCTCTCTTTTTTCATTTACACCATTATGGTCTGTTGCAATTCCGACTTTCATTTATTTACCTTCTTTCATTGCTTTTTCAAACTCGGGAAGCAATCCATAGTTATCCCTTCTGTGTACTGGTAGTTGATATAGATCATGTCCAGGAAAATCATTTCCTTCTATTAAAAATGGTTTTTCTTCTCCTAAACAAACATCCCATCCAACGTACCCAAGTTCGGGAATTATATCACAAGCTTCAATACATAATTTTTTTACATCATCCCACATTGGTATTTGAGTACCAATTATTTTTGTTTTTGTTTCTGGATGAATCTCGTAGATATTTCCAACTTTATCAATTGCGGGATAATTAATATAGCCTGAATTTATATCAATTGTTGTAACCATGCCTTCATGATTAAAATTGTCAACAATATTTCCTTTGTTTCCAATTCGTAATAATGCTGCAACTACTACCTTGTTAAGGGTTACTATTCTTATAGTATTTACTGAATGAGGATATATTTTATTTAATACTTTATTCTGCACTGCTACGTCTTCAACAAGAGTTTGATTTGTACTCATTAAATGCTCGTATAATTCTTCAACATTGCAGTCTTTTACATTAATTTTTTCAACACCTTTACCACAGGAAAGAGATAGTGGTTTTACAATTACTTCTTTTTTTCCTTTTAAATACTTTTTAAATTCATCGACATTAGATTCTTTTAAGTAAATCCACTCACGATTTAGATATTTATCAAATAAATGATTAAATAACGCTTTGTCCTCAAATTTATATGCCTCATTCATATTGTTATATTTTTTTATAATATCATTGTTGATTCCGCGAGTTATTACTGTTTTTCTTTCCTCTTCATTCATCTTATACATCTCGTATAGATTATAGTCGACATACCCTGCTTGATACTTTATACCACAGTTAATGATATCAAAAAAAATGCTTATTTTAGATTTATTTGTTTTCTCGTGAACTAAATCAATAGTTTTAAACATCTTACTATAATCCATTTTTTTTATTCTTTTTACTAAATAACTGAGTTTTCCCATATTATCACCTACTCTTATTATAACAAATACAGAAAAAGAAAAAAACTAGCAAAAGCTAGCTTTTCATTAATCAAGATTATATTTTTTGTTGAATTTTTCAATATTACCGGTTTTCTTACGGTTTCCTTGTGAACCTTTATAAAATGGATGACATTCAGAACATACTTCTAGTAATTGTTCTTCTTTGTTGCTTTTGGCTTTGAATGTTGCTCCACAAGCACATTTAAAAGTGCATTCAACTTGATTTGGATGTAAATTCTTCTTCATCTAAATCCTCCTTCCGCCATAACCCAGTCCGAGTTATAGAAATTCATTACTTGTTTAGTATAACACACTTTTGCGTTTTTGCAATAATTATTTAAATAAATGTGTCTAACTTTGTTATTCTGGAAGATCTATCAATTCTATTTTTACTCCAACACTGGATAACTTATCTACTATTCTTTCGTATCCCCTTAAAAGATGTTCAATATTACATATTTCAGTTCTGCCATCGGCAATTAGACCCGCAACCAACATACTTGCTCCCGCCCTTAAGTCTGTTGCTTTTACTTTACGGCCATGAAGAGGCGTTTTTCCAATTACAAGGGCCTTATTATCAAATACTTTTATATTTGCTCCCATAGCATTTAAATGAGGTATATGTCTTAATCTATTTTCATAGATAGTTTCTTCAAATAAACATTCTCCATTACATTGAGTTAAAAAAGTTGATATGGGTTGACCTAAATCCGTTGGAAAACCAGGATAAACTGTAGTTTTTATATTAATTGGTTTTAGTTCTTTTGCCCGTGATATTTCAATTGAATTTCCACAACTTTTATATTTAACACCAGCCTCTTTAAGTTTATAAAGCATAGAATCAATATGACTTTCTATTACATTTTCTATCTTTAAATTATTTCCTAGTAGTGCTCCAATGATTAAATAAGTTCCTGCTTCTATTCTATCCGGAATTACCTCGACAAATCCATCTTTTAATTCTTTGACCCCTTCAATAATAATTTTTGATGTACCTGCTCCAAATATACGAGCTCCCATTGAATTAAGAAAAGATGCTATATTAGCTATTTCAGGTTCCTTTGCAGCATTTTCAATGATTGTTTTACCCTCAGCAAGAACGGATGCTAATATAATATTAATTGTTGCTCCAACCGATGGAAAATTTAAATATAAATAATTCCCTTCCAGTTTATCGACATCCATAATAAATTCATTAACTTTTTCTTCTATTTTTATTCCCATTTTTCTAAATGAATCTAAATGAATATCTATTGGTCTTGATCCGATTACACATCCACCTGGAAAAGCAATCTTTGCATGATGAAACTTTGCTATCATTGATCCCATAAAGTAATATGAAGCTCTTAATTGAGAGGCAAACTCTTCCGTAATATCTTTATTTTGAACATTACTATTGTCAATAATTATTGTTTCATCTTCAAAGGAAACAACTGAGCCTAAATATTCTAACATTTCTAAAAGAATTCTTACATCACTTATATCTGGAACATTTTTTATTACACATTTTCCATTTGTTAAGATACTAGCAGGGAGTAAGGCTACAATAGAATTTTTTGCTCCGCTTATCTTAATCGTACCGCTAATTTCTTGACCACCATCTATAATTATTCTTTTCATATTATCATCCATTCGCTTTTTTCTATACTAATTATATTATTTAATACTTCTTTATTCAACAATCTGATGTAAATCAAATGAAAATAGGCAAACAATCTAATTCTAAACACCATTCGTTGCCTGTTTATCTTTTTTGTTTTTATATATTACAACATATATATATTCTATTACTTAGAAATAATTATCTTTTTTTGTTAAAAATTTTTTATTTAGATATGTTATATCAAGAATTAAACTTCAGTCATTATTAACTTAATAGTTTTGAAGAGAATTAATATTTCCAAAAAAATTACAAAAAAATATGTTAGAATTTGTATTTATCTAACATATCTTTGACAAGTGTTGTGTATTCTACCTTCTCTGTTTCTTCATCTATCAAACAAAGTGGCGGATACATAATACACCACCAATTTGTTCCTTGTTTTTTTCCTAACGATAAAACTAGAGAATCATAATAGCCCGCATCATAATTTATTCCTTTGTAGTTCTTTTTCCCAAAATAGTTTTTTCCAATATTTAGGTCATAAGTAATATTTATATTATTTTCTGCTAAAAGTCCTTCTATATACTTATCTATATTTTCATAATTTTCATTTAGTAACTTAGTTGCCTCTTCTTTGGTTTTGGCATTTTTTACTAAATTTGTCACGTATGTTCCTAAGTTTTTGCTAACTTTATTTTTATTTGTTTGATCTTCTAATGTGTTTGAGTTTGCTATAACACGAAAACGGATTGAGCTTTCGGGAATTATTATAGATTCTTCTTTATGACTTACTATTAAAATCATGACTATTGCTACTAAGACTAGTGCTTTTTTCATAAGTACTCTCCCTTTCTACTTTATATATGGGAAAGTATTTATAAATTTATTCATTTATTATAAATAAATATCTATCTTTTCCAGATAAATCTTTTTCTATGGTAATTTTGGCTTGGGGAAAATACGTTTTAGCATATTTTTTTAAATATGAACCCTGTTTGTAGCCAATTTCGAAAGCCAAAATACTCCTTTTATTTAGATATTTGTTCGCTGATGAAATTATATATTCATAGAATGAAAGCCCTTTATTTTTTGCATATAAAGCCATTTTAGGTTCATATTTACATCTTTCGTCTATTATTTCATCTTTGTCTATATAGGGTGGATTACTTATAAGAACATCATATTTGTTTAATGGATTATATTTAAAGATATCTTGTTTAATAAGCGCGATTTGTACGTTATTCTTTTTTAAATTCTTTTTTGCTATTTTTAATGCTTTATTAGATTTATCTATTGCTGTAATTTTTAGATTATTTAAGTTACTTTTTAAAACTATTGGAATACATCCAGATCCTGTTCCGATATCTAATACATTACCTTCTGTTAAATTATATTTCTTTATATAATTAATAGTTTTCTCAACTAAAGTTTCTGTTTCAAAACGTGGAATTAAAACATTTTTATTAACAATAATCTTGTAACCGTAAAAAGATACATCTCCAATTAAATATTGCACAGGATAGTTCTTATTTAATTTTTTTAGAACCCTGTGCATATTTTTATATTTTTTTGTTAATAATTCCCAGTCATTTTGAGTTAAATAATCTGGTTTAACTATTTTCAAGTTTTCTCCTTTGATCTTCAGTAATTAAAGCCTCGATTATAGCGTCTATATCTCCATCCATTACTTTTTCTAAATTCATTACACTAAAACCTATACGATGATCTGTAACTCTATTTTGAGGATAGTTATAAGTTCTTATTTTTTCCGCACGATCTCCAGTTCCAATTTTATTTCTTCTCTCTTCACCTTCAGCTGCTTCTTTTTCACGAAGTTTTAAGTCATATAAACGTGTTTTCATTATTTTAATAGCAATTTCTTTATTTTTAATTTGAGATCTTTCCGTTTGGCTGTAAACAATTATTCCAGTTGGAATATGAGTTAATCTAACTGCTGAATCTGTAGTATTAACCCCTTGTCCACCACAACCTGATGAACGTGTTATATCTATTCTTATCTCGTTCATATCTAATTCAAAATCTAAATCTTCTGCTTCTGGCATTACCGCAACTGTAGCAGTAGAGGTTTGAATTCTTCCTTGTGATTCAGTTGTTGGTACCCTTTGCACACGGTGTGAACCACTCTCAAATTTTAACTTAGAATAAACGCTTTCACCTTTAATTGAAAACTCAATTTGAGCATATCCTCCAGAAGCTCCTGGAACTTCATTTATAATTTCTGTTTTCCATCCTTGCTTCTCTGCATATCTCGTATACATGCGGTAAAGATCCCCAGCAAAAATATTTGCTTCATCTCCTCCTGCAGCTCCACGTATTTCCATAATTATATTTTTTCCATCATTTTCATCTTTTGGAATAAGTAAAACTTCAATTTCATGAGTCAGTATAGGAAGTCTTTCTTGTTTTTCTGTTAGTTCTAATGATGCCATTTCTCCCATTTCAGGATCGTTCACTAATTCTTTTAATTCTTCTATTTCATTTGTGATGGTTTTGTATTCCTCATACTTTTCTATAGTTGGTTCTAAATCAGCTTTCTCTTTAGAGAGCTTTGTCATTTTCGTATAATCATTTATAATTTCTGGCGAATTAAGTTCAAGTTCAATATCTTTATAATGATTATATATTATTTCTAGTCTTTCTAGCATTGTGCTACCTCACTTTCTAAATGAAGCACTAATTACATCATATCTTCGCCTTCGCTGTCATCCATGATAACAAGATCTTTTAAATCATCATCCTCATCGTCATCATCTACTGTGTCATCATCAAAGTTAATTTCTTCATCAGTCTCTACTTCATCAAGACCTTCCTCTTCTTCTATAATGATTTCATCGTCTTCTTCATCATCTATAACAACTTTTGTGGAATGATTATCTTTTAAATCCCAAAATCCTTTTTCTAACATTATAAATCTCTTATCAGTTGATAAAAGTCCAAAAAAATCACCTATTTTGCTTTCAAAATAACTGTCGGGCAACCCCATAATTCTTATTACTTCCTTAAAAAGGTCTTGAATAGTCATTTTTTTGCCGTTCTCTTTTAGTACAATATTAGCAACGTCAGCATGTGACATTTGTTCTAACTCCTCTGGTGATATTTTAACTTTTTTCATAATATTCCTCCTAATTACAAAAAACATTATATGTAAGTTATCAAAAAATGTCATTGATACTTAAAACAATAATAATTTTATCATATAATTATGTGTTGTCAATAAAAATATTAAAATTCTATTGTTATCCTATTATTTAGTGGTTCTATATCATCCAATTCATAAGACAAAAGCACTTTTTTTTCGTCTGTTTGTACATTAACTTTTGCGATAGGATAATCTATTTTAATATTATTAATATTCACTGCAATTATTATAAGTTTTTCCTTAAATTTTATTACTAATTCTTTTTCAGAATCTTTCTTACTTAGAATAATGTTTTTTTTATCATATTGATAAATTTCATCATTTATTTTAAAAATGATTTTTTCATCTTTTGTATAATATGCTGGATACTCATTTATGATTTCTTTTTTGTTAGACTCCATTATAAAGTGAAGTTTATTCATATAATCACCTTTAGGCGTATTTTATCATATTTTTTTTAAATTGTCTCAATATATTAATGGTGATGTGATGAAACATGTAAAACGATTATTTAAAATTGGAGTTTTGTTAGGAATAATTGGTATTGTCGTTTTAATCGGACTTTATGTATTTGCTTATTTTACAGACCCGATAGCACTTAATACAGCTAATTCTTATTATATTTACGATAGCAATGACAATGTTATTTATCAAGGTTCTAATAATTCTGAGTGGGTATCTTTAGATAATATTGATAGTAAATTTATTGAATATATTGTTTCAGTTGAAGATAAACATTTTTATCAACACAAAGGATTTGATATTTTAAGAATATTAAAAAGTTTATATTTAAATATGCGTGCAGGAAAAATAGTTGGAGGAGCTTCTTCAATTTCGCAACAATATGTAAAAAACCTATTTTTAGAGTTTGATCAAACTTGGGAAAGAAAAATAGAAGAAGCTTTTTTAACAATTAGATTAGAAACACATTATTCAAAAAAAGAGATACTTGAAGGATATCTAAATACCATATATTTTGGACAAGGTATTTATGGAGTTAAAGATGCTGCTCAATATTATTTTAACAAAGATATAAGTGACATAACTATAGAGCAAGCAATTACATTAGCAGGTATTCCTAAAAGCCCCAATAATTATAACCCAATTAGTAATAAAGATTCTTATCTTAAAAGAGTTAAAATTGTCGCTAATTTTTTAAAAGATAATGAAATAATATCGGAAGAGGAATTTAATGCTCTTAATTTCAATGATTTAGAAGTATATGGAAAACATCAGAACAATAATTTGGATACTTTAATGTATTACCAAGATGCTGTTATTGCTGAGCTTAAGAATATAAAAAACATTCCAAAGAGTTTATTAGATGATGGTGGATTAAGGATTTATACTAATTTAGATATTGATGCCCAAACAGCTATGGAAAACTCTATTAAAGAAAATAATGTTGATGATAATAATCAAATTGCTTCGGTTATTGTTAATCCTAACACTGGAGGCGTTATGGCATTAGCTGGCGGCAAAAATTATACGAAAAGTCAATATAACCGTGTAACACAAGCTAAAAGACAAGTTGGATCAACTATTAAACCTTTTTTATATTATGCTGCTTTAAATAATGGAATGACATCTGCTTCCACATTTAAATCGGAAAAAACATCTTTTGTATTTGGCGAGAATAAAACATATACTCCAACTAATTATGGAGATTTATATGGAAATAAAGATATATCCATGGCTGCTGCTCTAGCTTATTCAGATAACATATTTGCTGTGAAAACGCATCTCTTTTTAGGGGAAAATACACTTGTTGATACTCTTAAAACATGTGGATTAAAGGAAAGTTTATTACCTAATCCTTCTCTTGCTTTGGGAGCAAAAGAAATTAATATGCTAGACTATGCCACTGCTTACACATCTTTAGCTTCTGGAGGTTTAAAAAGAGATTTATTTTTTATTAGAAGAATAGAAGATATAAATGGAAATAAAATATATGAGCGAACTATTGAAGACACGAGAGTATTAGATGAGTCTATTACGTACATCGTTAATGAAATGATGACTAATACTTATAATTACAATTTTGTTGACTACTACTCTCCTACTGTCTTGTATTTAAATGGAAAGTTAAGCCATAAGTATGCTTTAAAGAGTGGTACAACTGATAATGACTATTGGTTATCAGGTTACAACAAAAATGCTTTAATGCTAATATGGGCGGGTAATGACTTAAACGAAGAGACTCCTAAAACTTACTCAAAAATTATTAAAAATATATGGTTAGATACAATGGAAACTATTGAAAAAGATATGGAAGATGTGTGGTATACAAAACCTGATAACGTTGTTGCAGTCCCTATGGACCCAATAACGGGAAAATATAATACGAAATCGAAAAATCTCTTTTATTTCCTTGAAGGTACTGAGCTTGCTTATATAAATTAAAAACCTAGAAACTTTTCTAGGTTATTCTTTGTCTTCATATATTCTAATAATAAATTGATAAAATTTATCAAAATTAAATTCTTCAAGTTCAATGGGAATATCATTTGCTCGTGCTTTCTTAACTATCTTTTTAAAACCCATTATTACATCGTCCATAGTCTTATAATCTTCTTCAACAATGATTTCTTTTACTTCACTTGAAGCACTTTCTTTGGCAACTAATTCTTCTACTTCTTCTGATTCTTCCTCATCAAGTTCAAGTAACTCATAATCTCTTTCTATTGCTTTTTCCGTTGTTAAACTGTTTTTAAAGGGATTAAAGCCAAAATTTAATGTAGGATCCATATTAGCCGATTCATTTTCTAAATTGTTAAAGAATAATGAATCTCTTTTTTTATTGTCATCTTTTACTCGTGTTTGGTATTGGTAATTTACAGGAGTGTACTCTTCATCTAATAAAATATCTGCTGAATTTTCAACTATATTATCTACATCTATATCTATTCTACTGTTGGTATTAATTGCACCTGTTGTCGTACTATCTTTTTTATATGTACCAAGTATTTTATCTATTTCCTCATCTAGTTTTCTTACTGGCCATTTTTCGTTAATTGTTTTATTTAATAAATCTACCTGTTTAAATTTATCTGTTACACGTAACAAGCTTCTTGCATGTCTTTCACTTATTTGTTCTTTTAATAAAGCATTTTGTACTGTTTCGTCTAAGGTTAATAATCTAATTTTATTGGCAACATTTGATTGACTCGTTCCAAGTCTACTTGCTAATTGTTCTTGAGTGACATACTTTCTATCTAAAAGTTTTTTGTAAGATTTTGCTTCTTCGATGGGAGATAAGTCTCTTCGATGGGTATTTTCAATTATGGCAACTTCTGCAGATTCATTGTCGTCTAAGTCCGATATGACAGCAGGAACAGAAGTCAGTCCAGCCAATTGGGCTGCTTTAAATCTTCTTTCACCGGCTATTATTTCAAATTTATCTCCTACTCTTCTTAAAACAAGCGGTTGAATTATTCCATGCTCTTTAATAGATGCTGCTAATTCATTTAAGGCTTCATCATCGAATTGAAGTCTTGGTTGAAATCTGTTTGGAATAATACTATCAATATTAATTAATCTAATTTGAGCTTCCATTTTCATGAAATATTTCCCCTTTTTTATTATTTACCTATATTAATATTACTTTATTTTAGATATTTTTTCAATGACTTTTTAATCTTATCGTAGCTTCTTGGATAGCCTTCAGGTGTCTTACTATTCTTTTTAATTTTTATTATTGTTCTTGTGGAATTTTCCTCTGGCAAAACAAATTTATAAATATCTTCTATTGCACCATTTAATATACCTAAAATATTTTTAGATATATTTATTTCATCTTCTGCATTTCCTTTTAGTGGAATAAAATATCCATTTTCTTTAACTAATGGTAAACATAATTCAATTAGGACTGGTAAAGTTGTAACTGCTCGAGCTGTTACAACATCAAATTTCTCTTTATTTTCTTTAGCATAATCTTCACTTCGCATATTAATAACAGAAGCACCATTTAATTCTAATTTTTTGACTAATTCTTCTAAAAATTTAATCTTTTTGTTATTAGAATCTATTAATGTGACATTTAAATTATTAAAAACAATTTTTAATACTAATCCAGGGAAACCTGCACCAGTACCAACATCACATAAAGTATTTATACTACTTAAATTGATAGTTTTTATTAATGTTAGAGAGTCATAAAAATGCTTCAAATATATTTCTTCTAGAGTTTTTAGTGCAGTTAAATTAGTATGCTTATTATATTCAATCAAAAATGCTGCATAAAAATCTAGCTTAGTTAACATTTCTTTCGTTAAAGTAATATTTAAATCTTCCTTAACTCTTTTTATGAATTCTTCTTTATTCATGTTTGTCCTCTTTTCCATATTCTTTTTTTAGATATATTGTTAATATGGAAATGTCTGTCGGATTTACTCCACTAATTCTAGTAGCTTGTGCAACTGTCTCAGGTCTTACTTGAGATAATTTTTGTCTTGCTTCACTAGCCAGGTTTTTTACTTTATTATAGTCTATATCTTTAGGTATTTTTTTGCTCTCAAGTTTTAACATTTTTTCAACTTCACGATTGGTTTTAGCAATATATCCTTCATATTTTATAGCTATTTCGACTATTTCATAAATCTCTTTCTTATATTCATTTGGTAAATATTCTTTTAAAAAGTCTATTTTTATCTGTGGCCTTTTTAATAATTCGTAAAGACTCATTCCAGAATTAAGTTTGTCTATTCCTAAGGATTCTTTTATTGATGAGTTTATGTTCGTAGGATGTATTTTTGTTGTTTTTAAATCATTAGTTAAAGATTCAATATCTTTTTCTCTCATCTTTAGTCGATTGTATTGTTCATCATTTATTAATCCAACCTCATAGCCATATTTTCTTAATCTTAAATCGGCATTATCGTGTCTTAATATTAATCTATATTCAGCACGTGATGTTAGTAATCTATATGGTTCTTTTGTTCCCTTTGTTACTAAATCGTCTATTAACACTCCTATATAAGACTCGTTTCTTTTTAAGATTAATGGATCTTTTCCTTTTAATTTCAATCCAGCATTTATTCCAGCAATTAAGCCTTGACCTGCAGCTTCTTCATAACCACTTGTTCCATTAATTTGACCTGCTGTATACAAATTTTTAATAATTTTTGATTCTAAAGACGGATACATTTGTAACGGATTTATTGCATCATACTCAATAGCGTAGGCGTATTTTAGAATACGAGCATTTTCTAATCCAACTAAAGAGTGAACCATTTTTTCTTGAACTTCAATAGGCATAGATGTTGAAAAACCTTGTAAGTATAAGTCTTCATAATAGTCGCTTTCTGGTTCTAAAAATAACTGATGTCTTTCTTTATCTGCGAATCTTACAACTTTATCTTCAATTGAAGGACAGTAACGAGGACCAATTCCTTCGGCATATCCTCCATACATTGCTGAAAGACTTAGATTATCTCTTATTATTTGGTGAGTTAATTCATTTGTATATACTAAATAGCATTTTCTTTGCTTATTTACATCATAAGATGGCTCTAAGTCAAAAGAGAATGTTAGAGGAATAGGGTCACCATTTTCTTCTGTTAGTTTTGAATAGTCAATAGTATTAGGATCCAATCTTTGAGGTGTTCCTGTTTTTAAGCGCTGAATTTCAAATCCTAAAGCTCTTAATTTATCTGATAAGTGTTTTGAAGATACTTCTCCATGAGGACCCTCTTCTTTGCTTGTATCACCAACTAATATTTTACTTTTTAAATATGTTCCCGTAGTTAATATCAAGGCATCACACAAATATGTTTCTTTATTTAGAGTTATTACCCCTTTTATGGTGTTACCTTCAACTATTAGGTCTTCAACCATTGCTTCAATAATATCTAATTTTTCTAAAGATTCTAGAACACGTACCATATTTTTGGGATAAGTTATTTTGTCTCCTTGGGCTCTTAAAGATTTTACAGCAGGACCTTTTCCAGAATTAAGCATTTTTATTTGTAAATGAGATACATCAGCTACTCGTCCCATAAGTCCTCCAAGGGCATCAATTTCTCTTACTACTATTCCTTTTGCTGTTCCACCTATTGAAGGATTACATGGCATGTCAGCTATATTTTTCTTGTTTGAGGTTATAAGAGCAGTTTTTAACCCTTGTTTTGCTGCCGCATTTGCCGCTTCACATCCAGCGTGTCCTCCTCCAACTACTATAATATCATATTTCATTTTATTCACTTCCCCTATTTTCCTAAACAAAAGTTAGAAAATAATTCATCCAATAATTCTTCGTTATAAGATTTTCCAATTATCTCTCCTAATGTATCAAAAGCTTCTTTTATATCAGCAGCAATCATTTCTAAAGGCACTTCATTTTCAACACTTTTTAATGCTTCATTTACTGAATTTAGGGCAGATGATACAAGTGCACTTTGACGTGAATTAGATAAAAAGTTATAATTTTTTGTCTTTATTTCATCTAGTTTAAACATTTTTATTATTTCGGCTTTTAAAGTTTCTAAGCCATCTGGTTCGATTGTATTTCCATAGATGATCGCATATTTTTTTAAATCTTTTTCGTCTATTTTTGATTGTAAATCAGATTTGTTGATAAAGACAATTTTTTGAACATTTTTTATTTTATTAAGTAAGCTTAATTCTTCATCAGAAATTTCTTCATTGTTATTGAATACAAAAATTACTAAATCTGCTTTTTCTGTCATTTCAAGAGATTTGTCTACACCAATTTTTTCTACAATATCGTCGGTTTTTCGTATTCCAGCTGTATCTATTAAATTTAATTTTATTCCAGACAAAGTAATTGATCCTTCAACTATATCCCTTGTTGTTCCAGCAATATCTGTTACAATTGCTTTTTCTTCATCTAACAAATGATTTAAGATACTGCTTTTCCCAACATTTGGCTTACCAACTATTGCAACATCTATTCCTTCCCTTACTATTTTTCCATCACGACTAGAGTTTAAAAGAACTTCTAAATTTTCTTTTATTTTTAATAATTCTTTCCTAACTAATTCGTGAGTCATTTCAATATTATCTGCTTCCTCAGGATAATCAAAATTTACTTCTAATTTGGCTTGTAATTCAACTAATATCTTTCGATTATTTATTATTAATTTTGATAAATTTCCCATTTCCCTGTTGATAGCGTATTTTCTTTGCTCATCTGTTTCAGCTAAGATTAAGTCATTTATTCCTTCTGCCTCAATTAAATCAATTCTGCCGTTTAGAAATGCTTTTTTCGAAAATTCTCCGGGAGTTGCAAGACGCATTCCTTTTATTATTAAAATCTCTAATACTTTATTTGTTGATGATATACCGCCATGACAATTTATTTCTACTATATCCTCTTTAGTAAAAGTTTTTGGTTTTTTCATGACTGATACAAGTACTTCATCTATAATTTCGCCATTATAGATAATATGTCCATAGTTTATCGTATGTGTATTAACTTTATTTAAGTCTTTTCCCTTAAAGACTTCGGAAACTATTTTTATGACATCTGGCCCACTGCATCTTACAATAGAAATTGCTCCTACACCCAAAGATGTTGAAATGGCACATATATTTTCATTCATAAAGTATCCCTCCCTTTTTTCTACTTTGTGTATTATAGCATAAAGTTATATATTCTACTATAATTAAAGTTTACTACAAATTATATCATAGAAAAAGAGGAATTAATCCTCTTTTGGTTTAATTACAACGTGTCTATCTGGTTCCTTGCCAACAGATTCAGTATAAACATGTTGATTATCTGTTAAAATATTATGAATTACTCTTCTTTCATAAGAATTCATATTTTCAAGTTCAACTGGATTTTTTGTTACTGCCACTTCTTTTGCGATATTTTTTGCAAGTCTTTCCAAGTATTTAACTTTCTTTTCTTTATAGTTTTCGACATCTAAAATTAGGTGTGGATAACTACGAATATTATTATATACAACTTGTTTTACTATAGTCGTTAAAGCTTGAAGAGTCTGTCCATTTCTTCCAATTAAAATATTATTATTTTCAGAATACATTTTTATGGTTATTTGTGAGTCTCTTACCTTAGATTCAAAAGTAACATTTAACCCCATATCTTTAGTAAGTGTCTCAAGATATTCTTTTATGTAACTTATAATATTATCATAGGTTGTGATATGAATGCTTACTACTTCTTTTTTTAATAAACCTGCTTTTGATTTAGTAAAATAATAAATTACCTCTTTTTCATCTACTCCTAAACTTTCTAAAGCAGATTGTAAAACCTCTTTTTCTTCTTTTCCCTCAAATACTTCTACTTGCATAAATTTAACCTCTCTTCTTCATCAATTCCATTTGAACTACATTAAATGCATTTGTAACTACCCAATAAAGAGCAATTGCAGATGGTAATTGAAATGATGCAATACCAATAAATACTGTCATAAATATTAACATATATTTAGTTTGTTTCACCTGTTCAGGCGATGATGACATTGATGACATACTATGTCTAAAGGAAAGGGCCGTAAATACTAAGATTAAAACTATTAAAATTATATAGTAATAATTTCCTTGTTTTATACCTACAAGAGGCGTAGTTCCAAGTTGAAATTTCCAAAAATAATTTTCAAATATTGCCGGAACTCTATTTATTGCTTCGAGAAAAGCAAAGAATATTGGAAGTTGAATAAAGGAAACTAAACAGCTACTCATTGGATTTATATTATATTTTTGATAAAGTGCTAAAGTTTCCTGACTTTTCTTCATCATTGACTCTTGATCAGTTTTGTTGGCATATTTCTTTTCAATTCTTTCCATCTCTGGTTGAATACTTTTCATATTTTCTTGTTGTTTAGCTGTTTTTGCTGATACTGGAAGCATTAGAAGCCTAATAATTAAACCTATTAGCATAACAGATATTCCGTAGTTGTTAAATATTTTTCCAAGTTGAATAATACACCATGCTAGTGGTCTAACAAATAATCCAACCCATAAACCATTATAGGATTTTTTTTCATATATTTTCATATTTGTACATTTTGGTAATTCATCTAATTTTACTTTTAAATTACCTTCATATCTTTTGTATTCATCTAATAGTTCTTGATCTTCTGGTAAACACAAAATATTTGCTGTTAAATTTTGACCTGTTTTATCATTTACCACTCTTTTATTATTGTCATCTGAAAGATATTTTGTACATCCTGTTAATGTTAATAAAACAATTGCAAATAATACTACTATTTTTTTCTTCATATATTCACCTATTTCTCTAAAGTTCTCCTTAGTTCAAGATTTAAATTGCTAAAACTTGTATCAAGTGAACTTCTTTTCACTATTATAATATAATCTTGGTTATTTGAAAATAACTTTTTGTTGTTTGTAATTAACATTCTATATTGTCTTTTTAATTTATTTCTTATAACTGCATTACCTACTTTTTTTCCAACAGCAATTCCGAAACGAGGATGATCAAAACTACTTTCCTTATTATATAGTATAAAATATTTATTCTTTTTATATTTTCCAGATGCGATTATGTTATCAAAATCTTTATGTTCTTTAACAATTTCAAATTTTTTTATATAGTTTCCTCCTCACAAGTAAGAAAAAAGCCACATTGTGGCTTACTTTATTTGCAAAGTACTTTACGTCCCTTAGCTCTTCTTGATTTTAATATTTTTGTATTTTTACGTGCAAAGAAACCATGTTTTTTTGCTTTTTTACGATTATTTGGTTGATAAGTTCTTTTCATAATTGCTCCACCTCCGGTTCTTTTTTTGTTCAGTAAAACTTTACTGATACAATCACAAAGCAAGGTTATTATATTATATTAAATTAATTAAGTCAACAAAATTGGACTATTTTTAATTATTAAAGTTATAAACATCTAATTGTTGAAAACTAAAACGTTTTTTCTAACAATTATTTACTTATCAACAATTTCAACAACAAAAGTTAATAACTTTTTAACACTTTTGAAAACTTTGTTTATTAATTTGTTGAAAAGGTTGAAAACTACTGTAAAATACTTTATTATAGATATTTATTAGTTGAAAACTTTGTTGAAAAATGTGGTAAAAACTAAAATGTGTTAAATTGCCCTTTACTTTTTCAACTAAAAAGTTATAAAATTTAATTAGTTAGAAAACTAAGACAACAGGGTGGTTATATGGGCAGAGAAGAGTTATGGAATAGGTGCTTAGAATTCTTAAAATCAAAAATGGACGCGATATCTTTTAGTATTTGGTTTAAAGAATCCGAACTTGTTAACATAAAAGAAGGAACACTTGTTATACGAGTTCAAAATATTTATGTTAAAGATCATATTAATTTATATTATACAGAGTTACTTGAGGAAATGTTAGAACATTGCTCTGATATAACCTACTCCTTTGAAGTAGTTATTCAAGAAGATATTGATAAATCAGAAGTTAAAGAAGAAGTTATTTTTGAAGAGGCATTAGATTTACCTAAATTTAAAGAAGATAACTCTAATTTAAATCCATCTTATACTTTTGATAACTTTGTTATTGGAGATACTAACAGGTTTGCTGCTACAGTTGGACTTTCTGTTGCCGAACAACCCGGCAAAGTATATAATCCCCTATTTATATATGGTAAAAGTGGATTAGGAAAAACTCACTTGATGCACGCAATTGGAAATTTTATAAAAGCAAACTCAACAAAATCTGTCTTATATGTAACTAGTGACACTTTCATATCGGACTTTACTAACCTTTATAAAAAGGATGAAGAAAAATATGAGTTGGAACAAAAATTTAAAGATAAATATAGAAATGTTGATGTATTAATAATAGATGATATTCAATTTTTAGGAGGAGCTACAAAAACACAAGATGAGTTTTTTAACACTTTTAATTTCTTACATCAAGGGCAAAAACAAATAATTATTAGTAGTGATAGATCTCCAGATGATTTAAAAGTTTTAGAAGACCGCTTAAAGACTCGTTTTAATTGGGGAATTACAGTAAATATTACTCCACCAGACTATGAATTAAGATTAAAAATTATAAAAAATAAAATAGCAGGTACTGAAGTCTCAACATTAATAAAACCTGAAGTTCTAGAATTTATAGCGAATAATTGCGAAAGTGACGTTCGGCATCTTGAGGGTACAATAAATAGACTTTATGCAGTGACTGCTATGTATTCTCCAAAGGAGATAAACCTAGAATTTGCTCAAGAGAATTTAAAAGATTATATTGGAAATTCACTATATATAACCAATAATATTGCAAAAATACAAAAAGCCGTGGCAGAATTTTATGATTTAACTGTGGAAAACCTAAAGAGTAAGAAAAGAACGGCAAATATTAATAAAGCAAGACAAGTTGCAATGTATATATGCAAGATGACAACAGAGGAAACAATTGAAAGAATTGGTTTAGAATTTAATCGGGATCACGCAACAGTAATACACGCTTGCGATAAAATAGAAGATGAGTATAAAAAGAGTGAAGATTTAAAAAATGAAATAAAAGAGATAAAAAATAAAATTACTAATTAATGTTAATAAGTTGATAGTTTTTAACAATTAAATCTAAAAAGTTTTGAAAAAAAAGCCGAAATATTTAGAGAAAATGAAGTTATCAACTTTTTCAACCCTAATAATAATAACAATATAATAAATAATAAATTAGAAAGAAGGAATTTAAATGAAATTTTCGATAAAGAAAAATATAATATTAGAACAATTAACAAATGTAAGCAAAGCAATATCATCAAGGAATATTATTCCTATATTAAATGGAATAAAATTTGAGTTATCTAAAGAAGGTTTAGTTTTAACAGCAAGTGATTCTGATTTAACAATTGAATCTTTTATTCCTGCCAATAAGATTGAAAAAATAGAAATTGAAGGAGAAATAATAATTCAAAGTAAATATATTTTAGAAATTATTAAAAAACTCCCTAGTGATATAGTTAATTTCGAAGTTATAGATAGTTTAAAAATATTAATTTATACAGAAACAAGTCAATATAATTTAAATTGTTTAAATAGTGTTGATTATCCACAAATAGAATTAAATGATAATACAACTCATATTGAGTTAAAATCAGGAGATTTAAAAAAGATGATCAAACAAACAATTTTTGCTGTTTCTACTCAAGAATCAAGACCTCTACTTACTGGTGTTAATATAAAGATAAATGGAAGTATATTAGAGTGTGTTGCTACAGATTCTTATCGTCTTGCAAAGAAGACTTTAAATCTTGAGTCTCCCTATGGAGATGCTATAGATATAGTTATACCAGGGAAGAATATTAATGAATTAGATAAAATTATAACTGAAGATGATAAAATTGTCGAAATTCATATTTTTGATAACAAAATAATGTTTAAATATGAAGGTATAAAATTTCAATCTAATCTTTTAAATGGAAGTTATCCAAATACTTCTAATTTTATTCCCGCAGAATTCGCATATATTATTTCGACAAAACTAAATGATTATTTTTCATCAATTGATGGTGCTTCCTTATTAACTCAAAGTAAAGAAAAGAATATCGTAAAAATGGAAGCTAATGGAAATGAATTGATTATTAGTTCATTTGCATCAGAAATTGGAAAAGCCGAAAATAGAATAACAGTAGAAAGAAATGTAAATGATGATATTTCTATTTCCTTTAGTGCTAAATATATGATGGATGCTTTGAGAACATTTGATGATGAAGACATAATAATATGTATGAACAGTGATTCAAAACCTATTGTTGTAAAATCAGCAACAGATGAATCTTTAGTTCAATTAGTTTTACCAATTAAGACATACTAAAAGGAATTATTTATATAGTTCCTTTTTTTCGACAAAATTTTCTCTTTTCTTGTGGTAGTCTATCCACCCAAGAACGGAGGTGGAACATGGATAATTATATTATTAATAAGGAAACATTGGCTATTTTGCCGTGTGGAGAAAAAATGTCTTTAGTTTATGAAGGTGAGAAAATGATTATTGTTAATGCTAAACCTAACAATATAATTAAAAGAAATTGTATGAGATACGGAAGTACTTTTGATGGTAGACTAAAAAGTGCTGAAAAGATAACAGGTACAAGTTATAAAACACCAATATTAGTAAGTGGCTCAAATAAACTTATTTTCTTCCCTACTTCATCTCCAAGGTTAAGTTCTGTTGCTTGGATAAATATGATGAATGTTGATAAGACGTATTATAATGTCTTAAAAAAAGTTTCAGTTATAGTATTTAACAATAATACTTTAGTAGAATTTAATGTAAGTTTAAATATTATTAACAATCAGCTTTTAAAATCTATGCAATTGGAACATTATTTAAAGAAAAAAAGAATCTATAGAGCATAAAATTCTTTTTTAAATATCTATATTGTGATATAATTAGTATGTGGTATAGGTGTACACTAATAACTTAAAAATCATTTAAAATTGAAATTAAGGGGGTTAAAATGAAAATTTTAAATTTAAAATTGCTTAATTTTAGAAATTATGAAAAATTAGAACTTTCTTTTAATCCTTCAAAAAATATTATAATTGGTCAAAATGGTATGGGAAAAACAAATATAGTGGAGGCTATATATGTCCTTGCTTTAACAAAATCTTTTAGGGGATCTAAAGAGGAAGTTATTATAAAGAATAATACTGATTTAACAAGAATAGAAGGAACAATTGAAACCAATTATAAAAATGATTATAAAGTTATAATTAGGAACAATTCTAAAAAAGTAAAGATTAATAATACTAATATAGATAGACTGACGGATTATTTATCTAATATAAATGTTGTTTTATTTACTTCTGAAGATTTAAAGTTAATAAAAGATACACCAAATACTAGAAGAAAGTTGATAACAATAGAATTGTCACAGTTTTCTAATGATTATTTGAAAATTTTAACTTACTATAATAAGGTTTTAAAACAAAGAAACTCTTATCTTAAAACTCTTTATTTGAATGGAAATGCCTCTTTAGAATACTTGAAGATATTGACTGATCAGTTAATAGAATTAGGTTTAAAAGTTTATAGTTTTCGACAAAAATTTATTGATGATATAAATTATTATGTAAGTAAAAACTATAAAAAGATAGCTGGTTGTGATGGGCTTGTCCTTAATTATAAGTCTGATTTTGCAGGAAAAACTAAAGAAGATTTAGTTAAAATATATGGGGCGGAGAAAGATAGAGATATTGTTTTGGGTAAAACTAATATTGGGATACATAGAGATGATTTTGATTTTTGCTTAAATGGATATAGTCTAAAAGATTATGGTTCAGAGGGAGAACAAAAAAATGCGATTATTTCCTTGAAAATGGGCGAAATTGAAATATTTAAAGAGAAAAAAGGCGATATTCCGATATTAATATTGGATGATTTATTTAGTGAGTTAGATGAAGAAAAAATAAATAATATATTAGATTTTATAAGTGATGATATTCAAACTTTCGTTACTACTACAGAATTAGATAAGGTTTCAGATAAGTTAAAACTAGATAGTAAAGTGTTTAGTGTTACAAATGGAATCGTTAAGGAGGAAATGTATGAAAAATGATTATAATGATAGTGCCATACAAGTACTTGAAGGATTAGAGGCTGTTAGAAAAAGGCCAGGTATGTATATTGGTACAACAAGTGAAAGAGGTCTTCATCATTTGGTATGGGAAATAGTTGATAATTCAGTAGATGAAGCTTTAGCTGGTTATTGTACAGAAATTCAAGTTACTATCGAAAAAGGGAATATTATTAAAGTAAGAGATAATGGTCGTGGAATGCCTACTGGTATTAACGAAAAAACAGGTCTTTCGACTATTGAAACAATATTCACTGTATTACATGCTGGTGGAAAGTTTGGTGGCGGAGGATATAAAGTTTCTGGTGGATTACATGGTGTAGGAGCCTCAGTAGTTAATGCTTTATCTGATTGGCTTGAAGTAAAAGTTTTTCGTGATGGAGAAATACATTTCCAAAGATTCGAAAATGGAGGAAAACCTGTTGGTAAACTTGAAGTAATTGGAGAATGTGATAAAAATAATACAGGAACAGAAGTAAGGTTTAAAGCTGATCCTGAGATATTTAAGGAAACAACGTTGTTTAACTATGAAACTTTAGAACAAAGATTAAGAGAGATTGCTTTTTTAAATAAAGGCTTAAAAATTCTTTTAAGGGATGAAAGAGAAGATGAGCATGTTGCTACTTATCATTATGAAGGTGGTATTATTGAGTATGTTCAAATGCTTAATAAAAATAAGACACCATTACATGAGAATGTTATTTATGTTGAAGGAACTCAAGATAATATAATGCTTGAAGTAGCTATGCAATATAATGATGGATATAATTCTAATATCTATTCTTTTACAAATAATATTCATACAGTTGAGGGTGGTACTCATGAAGATGGAGTAAAACTTGCTTTGACTAGAGTAATAAACAATTATGCAAGAAATAATAAATTACTTAAAGATAGTGATGAGGCACTTACTGGTGATGATGTAAGAGAAGGTGTAACAATGATTATATCTTGTAAACATCCAGATCCTCAGTTTGAAGGACAAACAAAAACTAAATTAGGTAATAGTGAGGTTCGTAAAATAGCATCAGATTTATTTCAAGAAGGATTTGAAAGATTCTTAATGGAAAATCCGACAGAAGCAAAAATGATTGTTGAAAAATGTAACACTGCTGCTCATGCAAGACTTGCTGCTAAGAAAGCAAGAGAGTTAACGAGAAGAAAAGGCGGACTTGATATTATTCATAATATGGGAAAACTTACGGATTGTAAGAGTAAGGATCCTAGTGAATGTGAGATATTTATAGTCGAGGGAGATTCGGCAGGAGGATCTGCTAAAGATGGTAGAAATTTTATGACACAAGCTATACTTCCTTTAAGAGGTAAAATATTGAATGTTGAAAAAGCGAGATTAGATAGAGCTCTTGCTAATGCTGAAATTCAAAGTATGATTACAGCATTTGGAACAGGTATAGGTGACGAATTTGATATTGAGAAATTAAGATATCATAAGATAATAATCATGACTGATGCTGATGTTGATGGAGCGCATATTAGAACACTTTTATTAACATTGTTTTATAGATTTTTTAGACAAGTTGTTGAAGGTGGATATGTTTATGCAGCAACACCTCCTTTATACAAAGTAACTTATGGAAAAAATCAAAAGTTAGCTATGACTGATGAAGAACTTCAAGAAATTCTTGAATCTATTCCAGAAAATACAAAGAAAGAAATTAGTCGATTTAAAGGTTTAGGAGAAATGGATGCAATTGAGTTAAGAGAAACAACAATGAGCCCAGAAAAAAGGACATTAAAGCAAATTACTGTTGAAGATGCTATGGCTGCTGATGCTGCTTTTGATTTACTTATGAGTGATAATGTTGAACCAAGACGTGATTTTATTGTCGAAAATGCAGGTTATGTAGTTAACCTAGATGTATAGGAGGTAAAGTATGGATGGAAATATAGTAAGACGTAATATAGTAGATGAAATTAAGGGTTCTTTTCTTGAATATTCAATGAGCGTAATTGTAGCACGTGCTTTACCTGATCTTAGAGATGGTTTAAAACCTGTTCACAGAAGAATTTTATATTCTATGTATGAAAATGGCTACACACCTGATAAGCCTTTTAGAAAGTGTGCTAAAACGGTTGGAGAGGTTATGGGTAATTATCACCCTCATGGGGATTCATCAATATATGATGCTATGGTTCGTATGGCACAGCCTTTTTCAATAAGAAATGTATTGATTGATGGTCATGGTAATTTTGGTTCTATGGATGGAGATGGTGCAGCAGCTATGCGTTATACTGAGGCACGATTATCTAAATTATCTTTAGAATTATTAAGAGATATTAAGAAAGATACAGTTGATTTTGTGCCTAACTTTGATGATACAACAACAGAACCAACAGTTCTTCCTTGTAGATTTCCAAATATTTTAGTTAATGGAACAGTTGGTATTGCTGTTGGTATGGCAACAAATATTCCTCCTCATAATTTGGGAGAGACTATAGATGGCTGTATTGCTTATATTGATAATCATGATATAACTACTGAAGAACTTATGGAACATGTTAAGGGACCTGACTTTCCTACAGGAGCTTTAATACTTGGTAACTCAGGTATTAGAAGAGCTTATGAAACGGGAAAAGGAACTATTACTATTCGTGGTAAAGTGGCAATTGAAGAACATAATGGACATCAATTAATTGTAATTACTGAGTTACCCTATCAAGTAAATAAGAAATTATTTCAACAACGTATTGCAGAACTTGTTCGTGATAAGTTATTAGATGGAATAGCCGATTTACATGAAGAAACTAATCTAGAAAATGGCGTAAAGATAGTAATTACACTTAAGAAAGATGCTAATGCTAATGTAGTTTTAAACAATTTATATAAACAAACATCATTACAAACAAACTTTAGTATTAATCTTCTTATGTTAGATCAACAAAAACCTCGAACAATGGGACTTAAGGAAATTATTTCTAAATACATTGAATATCAAAAAGAGATTATTATTAGACGTACTAAATATGATTTAGGAAAAGCTGAGGAAAGAGTTCATATTTTGAATGGATATAAAATTGCTCTTGAAAATATTGATGATGTTGTACAAATTATCCGTAATTCAAGAAGCGATGATCAAGCAAAACAAACTTTAATGGACAGATTTGGTCTTACAGATATTCAAACAGAAGCTATTCTTGAAATGCGTTTAAGACGTTTAACTGCTCTTGAAAAAGATAAAATTTTAGCTGAATTAGAAGAATTGCTAAAGAAAATTGAAGAATATAAGGCAATATTAGCAGATGATCAATTAGTTTTGAACATTATCAAAGAGGAATTGACTGAGATAAAGGATAAATATGCAGATGAACGACGCACGTATATTGATATGACTGCAGTAGATTTCATTGATGATGAATCTTTAATTCCAGAAGAGGATATTATTATAAGTATAACGGATAAAGGTTATATTAAAAGATGCGTTTCTGGTACGTTTAAATCTCAACATCGTGGTGGTGTTGGGGTTAAAGGAATGGCTACTAATGAGGAAGATTATGTTAAACATTTAATTAACTGTTCTACTCATGATTATGTAAATTTCTTTACTAATAAAGGAAAAGTATATAGAATTAAGGGTTATGAAATACCAGAGTATTCAAGACAAGCTAAAGGATTACCTATTATTAATCTTTTACAGATTGAAAAAGATGAAAGAATTAATTCTATTGTCTCGTATAATAAAGAATCTGGCGGAAGATATTTAACATTTGCAACAAAAAATGGTATTGTAAAACGTACTTTAGTTGATGAATTTGAAAATATTAGAGCAAGCGGAAAGATTGCTATTAGTTTGAGAGAAAACGATGAATTATTAGATGTTAAATTAACAGATGGAGATTCGAAGATTATTTTAGCTAGTACTTCTGGTAGAATGGTCGTATTTGATGAAAATGAGATAAGACCAATGGGAAGAACTGCTTCTGGAGTTAGAGGAATTAACTTGGATAATTCGGGCTATTGTACAGGAATGGAAGTTGGAAAATCTGATGATAACATATTAGTTGTTACTAAGAATGGATATGGTAAGAAGACTTTTGTAAATGAATATAGAATGACAAAACGTGGCAGCAAAGGTGTTAAAGCTTTAAGTATAACAGATAAGAACGGTGCTTTGGTAGCACATAAAGTTGTTAAAGATGAAGCAGATTTAATGATAATAACAGAGTCTGGTATGTTAATTAGACTCCCTATCAATCAAATTTCTCAATTGGGACGTGTAACACAGGGCGTTAAATTAATTAACTTGAAAGATAATCAATTTGTTTCGACAATAAGTGTCGTAGATAAAGTAGATGAAACAATAGAAAATAATGATTTATCTATAGAGGAGATTGCTGAATAGTAATCTTCTTTTTTTAATGCTGATATTAACATAATAGAAATATCAATACGATATTACTAAAATGATAATAACAATTATTTTATAATCTATGTTCCACGTGAAACTATAATGTTACATATATAACTAATAGCTTTAAAAATATATAATAATGTTTCACGTGAAACATTATTATATTAATTAACAAGCTTCGTTATTCGCATAATGTTCCACGTGGAACATTATGTCTTAACTTTATTATTATTATTATTATTATTATTATGTTTCACGTGAAACCTTTGATAATATTGTTTATATTAAAACATCATTAAACTTAGGTTTATATGTTAAACCAAAATATATATAATTAATGTTCCACGTGGAACATTAATTAGAATAAGTAACAAATTATAATATCTAATTGTATAATTTTGATAAAAATATTTACTTTTTTAATAAAATTGTCTAAAGATGTTTCACGTGAAACATTGAGACTGATATATAAACGAATTTATGCTTGATTATTGATTCTTAATAGTCAAAAAATAGTACGAAAATAAAACTTTGTTTCATGTTCCACGTGAAACATTGAAAATAAATTTAGCTTACTATTAAATAATCTTATCGTATATGTTTCACGTGAAACATATACGATAAGAAAAAAACAAATTTTATTTATTTGCATCTAAAAACTCAAAAAAATAGTACAAATATTAAATTTTGGTTGAAATAAATAAACAAAAATAGTAAAACTGCTATTTTCTAGTTACTTATAAACAAAAAAATAAAATATGTTAAATAAAACACTTTAAATATAATTTATATGTGATATAATTAATTTGCACAACAAATATGTTATAAACTGGTCAGGATCGGAAGATAGCAGCCATATTAGCCTCTGTTTGTGTGTGCTTTTTTTATGAGGTGATAAATTTATGAATGATTATTTAGAAGTGTTAATGGATTTAGCAAATAAGGCTTATAAAAAAAATGAGATACCGGTCGGTGCTATTATAGTTTTCAACAACAAAATAATATCTAAAGGATATAACAAAAAAAACAGAAAACATGATATTACCAATCATGCTGAAATTATTGCTATAAAAAAAGCGGCACGTAAACTTAGAGACTGGCGACTTAATACTTGTGATCTTTATGTCACGTTAGAACCATGTAATATGTGTAAAGAAATTATAAAACAGTCTAGGATTAGGAATGTTTATTATCTTTTAGACAAATTAGATTACAAAAAAGAATATAATAAAACAAATTTTAACAAGATGAATAGAGAAAACAGTTTTCAACAAAAAATATATCAAGAAAAGTTATCAACTTTTTTTAAAGATAACTGCAAAAGATGAGCATATGTGTGATATAATTTATGTAGGTGATATAAAATGAATTATAAAGTTTTATATAGAAAATATAGACCTACTAATTTTGATGATTTAGTAGGTCAAGAACATATAAAAAGAATATTAAAAAATTCGATTATAAATGATAAAATTGCTCACGCCTATATGTTCACGGGACCAAGAGGGACAGGAAAAACTAGTACTGCTAAACTTTTTGCAAGAACTCTCAATTGCTTGAATCAGCACGATGGATTACCTTGTGGTGAATGTGATAATTGTGTTAATTTTAATACTTCGCCTGATGTTATTGAAATGGATGCTGCTAGTAATAATAGTGTGGATGATATAAGAGAAATAGTTGATAATATAGGTATAGCACCTACTAATAGTAAATATAAGGTATACATTATAGATGAAGTTCACATGCTTTCTAATCAAGCGTGGAATGCTTTTTTAAAAACTTTAGAAGAACCACCATCAAATGTAGTATTTATTCTGGCTACTACTGATATACAGAAAGTTCCAATAACTGTATTATCTAGATGTCAACGTTTTGATTTTCAACGTATTGATAGAACTTTGATATTTGAAAATTTAAAAAGAATTTGTGCATTGGAAGAAATAAAATATGATGAAGATGCTATAAAGGAAATAGCTTATCTGAGCGATGGATGTATGCGTGATGCGTTAAGTATATTAGATCAGCTTTCTAAGGTTTCGGATATGATTGATATGGATGTTATTAAATCTAATTTTGGTACAGTAACGGACTCTGAATTAAATATCCTTTATTCTTTTATCATAAAAAATGATATTGATGGTTTAGTTACTTTATTAAGAAAAATAAAAGAATCAGGAATTGATATTAAAATCTTTATTGATAAGATACTGGATAACTTTCTTGATAAGGCTATTGATATGAAAAAGAAAAATGTTTCTTCATCTGCTTTTAATCAACTAAAAAAAATAATAGAAGTTTTGACAGAAATTTATAGCAAACTTAATTACAATAGTAATGGATTTTTGCTTTTAGAATTGGAACTTATTTCTTTTATAAACGATGATGAGAATCAATTATCTAATCGAGAAATAAATCAAATTATTTCCCGGGAAATAATTCCAGTTGACAATGAAGTTGACATAAATAAAATGCTTAATAATGAGAATAGTAATCAAATGTATCGTATAAGTGACGAATTTATTAATGTTAGAATTAACAATACATTTGTAAAATGTAATAAAGAATATAAAGTTTGTTTTTTAGATTTATGGAATAATTTTGTAAGTAAACTTAAGGCCGACAGTATTGCCGAAATGTTGAATATTGTAACTAAGTCTGTCCCTCAAGTTGTAAGTGATTCTTATGCAATTCTTTTAACTAAGTCAGAAAGTATTAAGATTGTTGGCAATTCTAAATTATATGAACTTGAAAATAAGTTTAATACATTTAATGATAGTTCTTACAAGTTTATCTTTATTTCTGAAGAAGATTGGAAAAAATTTATGCAAAGTTATGATAAAGCTAAGAAATATGATATTATGGATGAAAGTGAATATATTAATACCGATACCAATTCAGTATCATTAGCTGAGGATGTTTTCGGTACTGACAAATTAAAAATAGATTAGGAGAGATTAATTATGAATATGAATGCTATAATGCAACAAGCTCAAAAGATGCAAAGAGACATGCAAAAAAAACAAGAAGAATTGAAATCTACGGAGTATATTGGGGAAAGCCAACTGGTTGATATTATCTTGATGGGAGATAAATCGTTAAAGAAGATAATATTTAAAGATATGGAAAACTTTGATAAAGATGATTTAGAAATATTACAAGATATGATTAAAATTGCTCATGCTGACGCTGTAAAAAAGATAGATGCTGACATGGAAGCTAAAATGGGGCCTTACGCAAAACAATTGGGTGGTTTAATCTAAAATGTATCCAGAAGTACTTAATAATTCAATTGCATCCTTTGAAAAAATACCTGGAGTTGGAAAAAAAAGTGCAGAAAGATACGCTTTATCGATGTTAGATCTTACAGATGAGGATATAGACACGTTTGCTAAGAATATAAAAGAATGCAAAAAAAAGTTAACACGATGTTCTGTGTGTGGCCATCTAACGGACAAAGAAGTTTGCTCAATTTGTTCTGATGGAGATAGAAAAGATAATTTAATTTGCGTAGTTGAGGATTATAAAAGCGTTTTCATGTTTGAAAAATCAGGATCTTATGAGGGAAAATATCATGTCTTAAATGGTTTGATTTCACCAATGGATGGAATTTTTCCAGAAGACATTAATTTATCTACATTATTGGATCGTTTAAAGGATAAGGAAAATGCTGAAGTTATTCTTGCTTTGAAACCTTCTATTGAAGGTGAAACTACAACTCTTTACATAAAGAAAATATTTGAAAATAAGAAGATTAAGGTTTCACGTTTGTCTTATGGCATTCCGATGGGTGTTGATATTGATTATCTTGATTCAATTACTTTAGATAGAGCCTTATTAGATAGAAAAGAGATTTCATAAAAAATAATAATTATTAATATAATTTAGTGGTGATAAAATGCCATTTTTGAAAAAATACCTAAAGAGATTTATTTTTTCTGTTATTATGATTTATTCGCTAAATTACCTTTTAATTAGATTTGATTTCTTTCTACCAATTAATTATGTTAGTTCTATTATTTGTACTTTACTTGGCTCTCCAGGAATTCTTATTTATATATTTCTAATGATAAAATACAGGTGATTATGAATACAGAAGAAATTAAAAAACTTATTATTAATTCTTTTCATGAGAAAAAAAATTCTCATGCTTTTTTGCTTTCTACTAATAATCTTGATAATTGTTTAAATGATGTTATCGAGATTATAAAAAAAATAAACTGTGACAATAATGGACACGACAATTGTAATATTTGTACAACTATTGACAGTAATACAAACCCTGATCTAATTATTATTAATGCTGCTGAAAAAGAGATAAAAAAGGACCAAATACTTAATATTATTAATTCATTTTCTACAAAACCAATAATTTCTAAATATTCAACTTATATAATTTGTAATGCTGAAAAAATGAATGATTTTTCTGCTAATAAAATGTTGAAATTTCTAGAAGAACCAGAGGGAGATATTGTTGGTTTCTTTATTACTGATAAATTAAATGGCATAATTCCGACTATTAGAAGTAGATGTGAAATATACAATTATCATTTTGGAAACAACTCTATTTTAGATGTTTTAGATATAACTGAGGAAGAGTATGCTTTATCTTTTGATGTGGCGCTAGATTTAACTAATAAATTAAATAGTGAACCTAAATATTTGTTAATGGCTGATAGTAAAAGCATTTCTAAAAAGGAAAGAGAAGAAATGGATTTAATATTTAATTTGATAAAAAAATTTTATGTGTTAAAATATGAAAATATTCAACTATCTAAGTATATTGGATTAGAGTATGTGGAAAGAATATTAGAAGTAATTACTACAGATGATATTTCTGTTATTGTAAAACGAATTAAAATATTAGATAATATCATTAATGATTTAAATATCTATGTTAATAAAGACTTAATTGTTAATAAATTTTTTGTGTTATGGGAGTGATTCTATGGAGAATATATGCGGAGTAAAATTTAAAGATTTTGGTAAAGTATATTATTTTAAGAATAATGGTCTTAATCTAAAGAAAGACTTAACAGTTGTTGTTGATACTGAAAAAGGCGAACAATTTGCGAAAGTCTCAGAAACAAATGTTTTGAATAGAAAGAACATAGACTTGGACACTATGAAAAATGTTTTAAGAATTTCAACAAAAGAAGATTATAATAAATATATGAAAAATTTGAAGGATGCTGCTTCTGCTTTAAACTTTTCTCGTAAATTAGTACGAGATATGAATTTAGAGATGCGTCTTTTAGATGCAACATTTACTCTAGATAAAAAGCAACTTACAATTAATTTTATTGCCGATTCTCGTATTGATTTTCGTATTTTGGTTAAAGAAATAGCAGCAAAATATAAAACTCGAATTGAATTACATCAATTGGGAGTTCGCGATAAATCGAAAGAAATAGGTGGTCTAGGACAATGCGGAAGAGAACTATGTTGTGCAAAATTTTTAAATGGAATAGACACAATTAGTATAAATATGGCTAAGAATCAGAATATTGCACTTAATCCATCTAAAATTAATGGAGCATGTGGAAGACTTTTGTGTTGTTTATCTTATGAAGATGATGTTTATACAGAGCATAGATCATATTTGCCTAAATTGGGCGAAACTGTAACTACTAAGGATGGATCAGGAAAAGTTGTTACTTTGGATGTTCTAAATAAGAAATATACAGTCTTGATTGATGGAGACAAGAAGGAATATGAGCTCGATTAGCATAAATGATTTATTTGATTATGGATATTATATTTATCAGAATGACGATTATTTTAAGTTTTCTATTGATTCAGTATTACTTGCAGAATTTGTTAAAATTAGAAAAGGATCAAATAAAATTTTGGACTTATGTTCAGGAAACGCTCCTATTCCTATGATTTTACAAAAAAAATATGGTGAGTTAGATATAACAGGTGTAGAATTACAAAAAGAGATATATGATCTAGCAAAAAAGTCTATTGAATATAATAAAATTTCTTCAATAACAATGATTAATGAAGATGTTAAGAATATAAAAAAAACTTTTAAAAATACAAAATTTGATGTAGTAGTTTGTAATCCACCATACTTTAAAATTGATGAAGGCACTATGGTAAACGATAACGAAATTAAGGCTATTGCGCGACATGAATTAATGCTTTCTTTAAATGACTTAATTTTTTCGACTTCAAAAGTTATTCAAAATCAAGGATATTTTTATATGATCCATCACATCACTAGATTTGCAGATGTTATAAACATTTTAAAAAAATATAATTTTGGTATTAAAAGACTAGTTTTTATCCATGATGATAAATGTGAGAAGGCAACTTTGTTTTTAGTAGAAGCTATGTTTAATGGTAAGGATTATGTAAATGTGTTACCGCCTGTTTTTGTAAATGAATACAGTAGTTTTAAAAATATATTTGAGAGGTGAAAGATATGAAATTAATAGTTGGTTTAGGAAATCCAGGAAATGAATATAAAAATACCCGTCATAACGTTGGATTTATGGCGATAGATTCATATTTAGGGAGTGTTTCTTGGTCAAAAAAGTTTAATGGACTTTATCATGAAACGATTATTAATGGAGAAAAGTATGTATTTTTAAAACCTCAAACATATATGAATTTATCGGGATCTTCAGTGTATTCTTTTGTTAAATTTTTTAAAATAGACATTAAAGATATTCTAGTTATTCATGATGATTTAGACTTACCAGTTGGAAAATTTAGATTAAAGATTAATTCTTCTTCGGGAGGGCATAACGGAATAAAAGATATTATTGCATCTCTTCACAGTGATGCTTTTGCTAGAATTAAAATTGGTATTTCTAATGATAAACTTATGGATACGAAAGATTATGTTTTAGGTAATTTCTCTAAATCTGAACTCTCTTTAATCGAAGCGAATTTTAGTTCAATATATAATATTATTGAAGATTTTGATTATGATAATATAAACAATTTAATGAGTAGATATAATTAGGTGATTTTTGTGGATTTCTTAAATAATTTATTTAAATATGAAAATCATGCACGAGTTTGTGGGTTAACAAATGAATTGTTAGCAATATATTACTATAATTATTTTAAGAACAATGATAGAAATGTATTAATTATTACAAATTCTTTGTATGATTCAAATAAAATATATCAGAGATTAAAAACTTACACGAATGATGTATGTCTTTTTCCAATGGATGATTTTTTATCTTCCGTAGCACTTGCAATATCACCCGATTTAAAGATTAATAGACTCGAGACTTTAGAATATCTAAAGAATCATAAAAAAACAATTGTTGTAACAAATCTAATGGGTTATTTAAGGTATCTACCATCTTATGAAAAATCAAAAAACTTGAAGATTAATATAGCAAAAGGGGAAAAGGTAAATAGGGAATCTTTTCTTTCTTCTTTGGAAGAATATGGTTATAAAAAAACATCATTAGTTACTTCAACAGGAGAGTATGCTGTTCGTGGTTTTATAATAGATATTTTTCCAATTGAAGAAGCACATCCAATTAGAATTGAATTTTTTGGTGATGAAGTAGAATCAGTCCGCATTTTTAATGAAGAAACACAGTTATCTATTAATGAAATTACAGATCTAGTAATACTGCCTATTCAAGAACTTAATTTCGATGAACATAGTAGTTTATTTGACTATATGATTAATCCCTTTGTCTTTATTGTTGATGAAAATCAGATAATAAATGGATATAAAAAGATTTTAAATGATATCTTAGAGTACAATGAGAATTTAAATTTGGATAATCAAGATTATATGTATAAGTATGACGATATATTAGTAAAAGATTTTATTAAAGTTGAGACCATTAATAATGTTGATAATTCTTTAATGTATAATTCAAAAGATATAATAAAGTTTAGAGGAGATTATAATGCATTAAAAGATTATTGCTATACCCGTAAAAATACGAATACTTTAATAATTTGTTTATCTAAAGAAAAGCAGATTAATATTATTAAAGATCTTTTAGAAGAAGTGAATATTGGAAGTATAAAAGAAAACGCAATTAATATCTTAGAAATTAAGATTAATGAAGGATTTATTATAGATAAGTATATAGTAATTTCTGAGTTTGATATTGATGATTCAAAGATTTCAAATATTTATAAAAATAATATTAAGATAGGAAGAAAAATCAAAAGTTTTGATGATATTAAAATAGGTGATTATGTAGTTCACTCGCAACATGGAATAGGTGTTTATGGTGGGATAGAAGCAATAACTAAAAATGGTATGGTAAGAGATTATATAAAGATTAACTATTTAGGCAATGATAAAATATATATACCAGTCGAAAAAATTTCAACTATATACAAATATTCTGATGCTGATGGAACACCTCCAAAGCTAAATAAGCTAAATTCAACAACTTGGGCAAAAACTAAAATGAAGGTTAAAAATAGGATAAAGTATATTAGTGAAGAATTAATTAAACTTTATGCAGCAAGAACTAATATTAAAGGTCCAATTTTTAACAGTTTTGATGATGAATTAATGTTTGCTTCTAATTTTAATTATAATGAGACTAATGATCAATTAAAAACAATTAAAGAAATTGATAATGATTTGAAATCAAGTGTTCCAATGGATAGATTACTTTGCGGTGATGTTGGTTTTGGTAAGACAGAAGTGGCATTTAGAGGTATGTTTAAAACTGTTATGAATGGCTATCAAGTTGCGTATCTGTGTCCAACAACCTTGTTATCGCGTCAACAATATAATAATGCTTTAGATAGATTTAAGGAATTTCCTATTAACATTGCTTTATTAAATAGGTTTACTACTCAAAAAGAAGTAAAAAGAATTTATGAAGGTTTAGAAAATGGTTCGATTGATATTGTTTTTGGAACACATAAGCTTCTTAATAAGGCTCTTTCTTTTAATAATCTTGGACTATTGGTTGTAGATGAAGAGCAAAGATTTGGAGTAACTCATAAAGAAAGAATTAAGGAACTTAAAAATGATGTTAATGTTCTTACACTATCTGCTACACCTATACCAAGAACACTAAAAATGGCAATGAGTGGACTTCGTGATTTATCAATCATTGATACTCCACCTGTTAATAGATATCCTGTTCAAACTTATGTTGTTGAAGAACAAGAGGCCTTGATAAAGGATGCAATATATAAAGAACTTTCTCGTAATGGGCAAGTATATGTTTTATATAATCGAGTTGTTTCTATTCAAGATGAGGTAGATAAGATTGCTAGATTGGTTCCAGAGGCTCGAATTGTTATGGCTCACGGACAAATGGACAAAACAGAACTTGAAAATATCGTTACAGATTTTGTTGATTATAAATATGATGTTTTGGTTTGTACAACTATTATTGAAACAGGAATTGATATTCCTAATGTTAATACATTAATAGTAATTGATGCAGATAATTTTGGACTTGCACAGTTATATCAACTTCGTGGAAGAGTTGGAAGAAGCGATAAAATTGCTTATGCTTATTTGATGTATAATAAAGCAAAAGTATTAACAGAAACAGCTGTTAAGAGACTTCAATCAATAAAAGATTTTACGGAACTTGGTAGTGGGTATAAAATTGCAATGAGAGATTTATCTATTAGAGGAGCTGGAGATTTATTAGGTGCTGAACAAGCTGGTTTTGTCGATTCAGTTGGGTTAGAGCTTTATACTCAGATGGTTAATGATGAAATTAGAAGATTAAATGGTGAAGATGTAGAAGATGAAGAAGAAAACACAAATCCATTAATTGAAGTAGAAAATCATATAAGTGATGAGTATGTATCTGAAGAAAGTATAAAAATTGAAATTCATCAACTTATTAGTGAAATAAAAGATCAGATGAGTTTAGGAAAAGTTAGAGCAGAGATTCTCGATAGATTTGGGCATGTAAGTGAAGAGATGGATGTATACATGTATGAAGAATGGTTTGAAAAAATAGCTCAACAATTAAATATAAAAAGAATTAAGCAAACAGAAACACTTTTAGAAATTGAGTTACCAGAGGATGTATCGAATAAAATTCAAGGGGATAAATTATTCTTAATTGCTTATAATATAAATCCTAAATTTAGATTAAGTTATAGAATGAAAAGAATATATATTAATTTATCACTAGTGAATTTAGAAAAACATTTTGTTTATTATTTAGTCGATTTATTAAATGAAATAGTGAATATGATTTTGTAAAATCAATATTATAATATTTTAGAAGGAATGTTTATCTTTTGGAGTTACTAATTTAATGTTTAATTATGGGACAATAATGGATGTCATATTAGCAAAAGGAAGAGATGTTAAATACTTAGAGTATTGTCAAGGTAAATCACTTGATAATTTTGAACATCCATATACAATTAATTTTAAAGTAGCTAATTTAATAAGAAGAAGGGGAATTGATTTTAAACATTCTATATTTGAAATTCCATATTACCATGAATTTGGATGTGGAACAAACGAGGAAGCTATATATATACGATGACAATATTATGAAAAAGGGAAATATTTATTTACCAGTTGTGTCTTTGTGTTTAGTAAATAGATTTTCTGGAAGAAAAAGAGCAATAATTGCTGATATGGGAAGTTGTATGTATGATGATTTTGAATATCATTTAAAACCTCTTAAAAAAATAGAGCTCTTTATCCTGATTAAAAATGTGTTGATATTGCAATGAAAATACTTCCTATAGATGAAGCAAAGAAGATATATGGTGAAGTTATCGAAGAACTTAAAAATGAAAATGCATATGAATATATATATTCTTACTTTGGTGATTTAATTGATTCAGTTAAGCGCTATCAAGATGATGGTGCATCTACTGAAGTCTATACACTTTTTGGATTTAAAAAATAAATAAAACTTGAAGAATTTAAATTTTTGTGTTAGAGTATATTTGTTGAACGGTGAAGGAAAGAAGCTAAATTAGGTCTTTATAAGAGAGTTTGGTTAGGTGAAAGCAAACGAGATGATTTTTAGTCGAATGGCTCTGGAGTTTAAATCGTTTAATCGCGTTAAGATTAAAGAGCATGAAGCAAAGTCATGAATTAAGGTGGTACCGCGGGTTATCTCGTCCTTAAATTCTTGGCTTTTTTATTTTTTTAGGAAGTGATGATATGCCAGGAGTCGGAATTGGAATTATTATTTTAAATGAATTAAAACAAGTATTATTAATTTTAAGAAATAGTGAAGCAGAGAAAGCTTTAAGTGATATGCGTTTGGAAGGAACATGGACACTTCCTGCGGGAAAGGTTAAATATGGTGAAACTTTAATAGATGCAGCAAAAAGAAAAGTCTTATCAGAAGTTAATTTAAATGTTGATGACTTAGAAGTTATATCTATTAATGATGATATCAATGAGTATGCTCACTTTTTAACAGTTGGTCTCTTTGCATGGATGTCGAGTGGTACTATTTCACTAGGCGATACAGAAGAACATGTGGATTATGGATATTTTGATTTAGATAATTTACCTGATAACTTATGTGAACCTTCAAAAGTAATACTTAAGAATTATAAAAATAAAACTATATATGAGGAGAGAAAATAATTATGGAAAATAAAAAATTTTATGTAACAACACCTATATATTATCCAAGTGCAAATTTCCATATAGGTCATTGTTATACAACTATTATTGCTGATGCAATAGCAAGATATAAAAAACAAAATGGATACGATACATTTTTTCTAACTGGTTCTGATGAACATGGGTTGAAGATAGAAAAAAAAGCAAAAGAAGCAGGGGTAACACCTAAAGAGTATGTTGATAGGATTATTGAGAATGCTAAAGATTTATGGAAATCTTTAGGTATTGAATATGATAAGTTTATAAGAACAACAGATGAAGAACATGTTGCAACAGTTCAAAAAATATTCAAAAAATTATATGATCAAGGAGATATCTATAAGGGTGAATATTCTGGACTTTACTGTACTCCTTGTGAATCATTCTGGACAGAATCACAGTTAGTTGATGGAAAGTGTCCTGACTGTGGGAGAGATGTAGAAGAAGCTCATGAAGAAGCCTACTTCTTTAAACTTTCTAATTATGCTGATCGTTTAGTTGAACATATTGAGTCACATCCTGAATTTATTCAACCAACTTCTCGAAAAAATGAGATGATTAATAACTTTATTAAACCAGGACTTGAAGACTTATGTGTATCAAGAACAAGTTTTAAATGGGGAGTTCCAGTTGATTTTGATTCAAATCATGTTGTATATGTTTGGGTTGATGCCTTAAGTAACTATATTAGTGCCTTAGGTTATTTAAGTGATAATGATGAGCTATTTAAGAAGTTTTGGCCAGCAGATTTGCATATTGTAGGTAAAGAAATAGTAAGATTTCATACTATAATATGGCCAATTATGTTAATGGCGCTTGATTTACCTTTACCAAAACAAGTATTTGGGCATGGATGGTTAGTTATTGATGGAGGTAAGATTTCTAAGAGTTCAGGAAATTATAAAGATCCACGTGAATACATTGAGGCTTATGGAAAAGATGCAGTTAGATATTTTGCTTTAAGAGAAGTTCCATTTGGAAATGACGGTAATTTTTCAGAAATTGCTTTAATTAATCGTACCAATGCAGATTTAGCAAATGTTTTAGGTAATTTAGTTAATAGAACTATCGCGATGAATAAAAAGTATTTTAATAATGTTGTCGTTAAAAGTGATAAGTCAACAGAATTTGATGAAGAATTAATAAGTGAAACTTTAAAGACAAAAGAAATTGTTGATAAATATATGGATGAATTAAAGGTTCCTGAAGCAATTGATGCTATAATGGAAATATTTAGAAGATGTAATAAATATATTGATGAAACAACACCTTGGCTACTTGCAAAAGATGAATCAAGGCATGATGAACTAAAAACAGTTATATATAATTTGCTTGAGTCAATTAGAATTGGTGCAATACTTTTAAGACCTTTTTTACCTGATACTAGTGAAGAGATATTTAGGCAATTAAATACTCAGAAAACAAGTTTAGAAAGTGTTAAGGAATTTGGTGGTCTTTCTCTTGGGACTGTACTTAATGACCCTGAACCAATATTTAAACGTATAGAGAATAAAGAAGAATAGGTTTTATTCTTCTTTTATTAAAGGAGTGAAGTTTATGTTAACAGATACACATTGTCATTTAACTAAGGAGTACTTTAGGGATATAAAAAAATTAATAGCTGATGCCAAAGATTGGGGAGTGCATCGTTATATTAGTGCAGCTGATAGTTTGGAATCGACAAAGGAAATGATAGTTTTATCAAATAAGTATGATGAAATATATGTAGCTATTGGGATTCATCCCGAGAATTGTGATGATGATATTTTAGAATTTGAAAAATTACTAGAAGGTAATAAAGGTAATAAAAATATAATCGCGATTGGGGAGATTGGTTTAGATTATTATTACGGAAAAGAAAATAGATTAAGGCAGATAGAAGTTTTTGAATTTCAACTCTCACTTGCAGAAAAATATAATTTGCCAGTTGTAGTACATTCAAGAGAGGCAACATTAGACACATTAAAATCATTAAAGAAATTTAATGTTAAAGGAGTAATGCATTGTTTTTCTGGGAGTTTAGAAACGGCAAAAGAATTAATTAAAATGGGGTTTTATATTGGAGTTGGCGGAGTTATGACTTTTAAAAACTCAAAAATTGATGAGATAATCAAAGATATTTCCCTTAGTCGGATTGTTTTAGAAACCGATTCTCCTTTTTTAACACCAGAACCATATAGAAAATATTCTAATGAGCCAAAATATATTAAAATAATTGCAGAATATTTAGCAAATATAAAGCATATAGATGTATTGGAAGTAGAAAAAGAAACAGAAAACAATGTGAAAGAGATATTTTTTATATAAAGTTGATGTAAAATGTTTACTTTACTCTTGCTTTTTGTTATAATTCGTATATAAGGTGATAGTAATGAAAAAGATTCTTTCAAAATTTAATAAAACCTCCAAATTTTTATTATTATTGTTATTGATTTTAACACTTCAAAAAGTAAACGTTATTAATCAAAATGAAAAAGTTATTAATGAAAATTTAAATAAAACATTAGATTTAACGGCTATGGTTTTGAAATTAAACGAAATTAATATGGCTGACAAATATTATCCTTTAGATACTTTTACAGGCGATTTAACAGGATATTCAGCTGATTGCCCTTTGTGTACTGGCTATTTAGCTTGTACTGGTGCATATGTTGCAAATGGCACAACTAAATATAATGACTCTGAATATGGTGATGTTGTTATTTTAGCTTCATCCAAGAATCTTCCTTGTGGATCAATTGTAACATTTGATGCATCGTACATATCTGATAAAAAAGTTACTGGAATAGTATTGGATCGTGGTGTTTTAGGTAACGATCTAGATTTACTTGTATCTAGTAGTGATATTGCAATAAAACAAATTGGAAGACATAAACTAACATATGATGTTTTAAGATTTGGGTTTAAAAGAGAGTAATTTTGAGACTATGTTAAGTCTCTTTTCTTTTGCTTTAATTATAATTCATTATATGATAAACTTCTTTTGAAGGAGCGATTCTATGAAATTTAATTTTAAAAAGAAATATGGACAAAATTTTTTGCAAGATAAATCTATAATCAAAAATATTGTATCTTCAATCAATCCTTTAAACGGTGATTTGGTTATTGAAATTGGTCCAGGAAGCGGAGCTTTAACAAAAGAATTAATAAAAAATAATGCTTATATACTTGCTTATGAAATAGACCATGATTTAAAAAGTAATCTGGAACCGCTTGAAAGTGATAAATGTAAGATTATATTTGATGACTTTTTAAAAAGAAACGTTTTTGCTGATATAAATGAAATTGAATATAATAATCTTTATATAATTGGAAACTTACCTTATTATATAACAACACCTATAATTACAAAAATCATAGATGAGGAACTTTTACCCAAAGAAATGGTATTTATGGTGCAAAAAGAAGTAGCAGAAAGATTTTCGGCAAGTGTTGGTACGCGAGAATATGGATCAATTACTGTCTTTTTAAATTATTTTTTTGATGTTTCAGTTTTGTTTCATGTTAATAAAAATAAATTCTATCCTATTCCTAATGTTGATAGTTCGGTTATCAAACTGGTTAGAAAAGAAGAAAAAATGAAGGCTGATTTGCTTTTATTTAATAAATTTGTGAGAGATTCATTCACTTTTAAAAGAAAAAATTTAAGAAATAATTTAAAAAGTTATAATCAAGAGAAAATAAAAGAGATTTTAGAAAAAAGAAATATATCTTTGGATAATAGAGCAGAGGATATGTCGTATCAGGATTTTGTGTTTTTAACAAACGAATATTATAAATAGGAGAGATTATGGATATAAAAATAATGCAAATACTTCAAGACATTAATTATAGGTGGATAGATGATGATACATATATTTATAGCGCAACAGAAGTTTTAGATAAAAAGGAAGGAAATTGTTGGGAACAAGTTGAATTAGAAAGAGAGTTATTTTATCAATATGGAATAACTGTTACTTCTTATTATGTGGCATTGAGTGATGACAAAGGAAAATTTCAAACGCATACCTTTATTATATATAAAAAAGGACATTCTTACTTTTGGTTTGAGCATGCATGGGAGCTATATACAGGAATTCATGAATATGCTTCTTTGCAAGATTTACTATTAGATGTGAAAGAAAAACTTATTAAAGATTTTTCTTCTACTAGTGAAGTTTTTATGTATGAATATGAGAAGCCAAAGAAAAAGATGAAGTCAATAGAGTTTTTGTTATATTGTCAGTCACAGAAACTTATAAAATTAAATAGTCCTCTTTATTTTTATCATCTTGTTGATAAAAGTGCTGATTTATCTAAGGGTCTTTTTAGTTTAAAATATTTTTATGATAATAAAATGTATGATTTATTTGATAAATATGCTGATAAGTATAAGTACCGTATAGTTGGAGCTTGGAATATAGATAAATTCCATGGTATGAAAGAATGTGATTTAAGTAGAGAAGATATAATTGAGGCACTAGAAACTTTTCGAGGTCCATTTGGAGCTAGCTATATTTATTTTTTTAGATATCCACCATATAAAGGATTAGGAAACAGAATGGATGAAATATTGAAATCTAAAGATATTTATCGTCTTAATATAAATGATGAAGAAGTAATGCTTATGATAGATGATATTTTTTATAATTTTGATATAAGTAATAGAGATAATAAGCTATTAAATAAATCGTATTATGAAAATGTTTCTCTAGAGGAATATTTCTCTAAATATAGTGATCAAGATGAAATGGTTTTTGCTAATTTAAACCATATTGCTGTATCTTTTACCAATGATTTTTGTCCAAGTAAATTTTTAGAAAAGTGTTAAACACTTTTTTCTTTTGGCATAATATACCATAGGTGAGGTTTATGAAAATAGAAAAAGGCTCTATTGTTACTAGAAATAGTTATAACAATGATGTTGTTTTTATAGTGGTTGATATTAAAGATGATGTAGCTTACTTAAAGGGGGCTGATGTGAGACTTTATGCTGATGCTAATTTAGATGATTTGACTATTGCTGAGAGAGTTGATGATTATCGTCCAGAAATAAGCAATGAATTATTGGACCGAGATGAGTATTTTTATCTCCCTGGTAAAATTCTTCATATTGATGCTGCCTTTTTTTATGTAATAATATGTATATATTTGTACCTTTTAAATCTCATGTGAATATTTACTTTAATGCTAAAATATGGTTTAATATATATAGATAAAAAGAATAGTTTTTAAACAATTTAATATTTGGTATAAAATAGTGATAATTTAGAATTAGTCACTATTTTATATAGATGAATATAATTTATAAGAAAGGAGAGTGGAAAAACTTGCATTTATCGAAAAATGTGCTATAATATGCTCTAAATTTCGATAAATGGGGGGATTATGAAATGAAATTTAAGTGTTTACGATCCAAAGGATATAAGCACGACATAATTAGTACGATTGTATTATCTGTAATACTTTTAACACTTGTAACTCTGGGGCCTAGCCTCTCAAATATGAGTGTTCTAATGAATAGAAATACAAGCACTTTGGCTAATGAAAGTGAGATTGAAAATCAATTTAACTTAAATTCAACAGAGGCTGAAGATACTAATGCACAAGCGAAAGCTAACGCCACGGATATGGTTTACCTTTCTGATATTCCTTATATGCCTGGAATATCATATACATCTTATAGTACGATTCAATTAGACAAGAATTTATCCGGAGGGTTAATTACTGTTAATGTTGATGGTAGACGAAAAATGTTTATGAAAGGTATTTTAGCACATGCAAATGCAACCGTTGCTTATGACCTTAGTGGATACGACTATGACTATCTAACAGCTTATTTAGGAGTTGACGCAAGCGTTGGCTCAGCAGGTAATGGTGTTAGATTCGAAATTCACACATCGGATGATGGCGAGACTTGGACTCTTAGAGAAAGAGTCAACAATAATGCGGTATTTAAAGGAGATAGGGATGCTTTTTTCCTTAAATATCCTGTTAAAGATGTAAAATACATTAAATTTGTAATTCAAAATTGTGGAAATGAAAGTAATGATCATTCAGTTTTAGCGGATGCAAAACTTATAAAAGCTGGATATGAAGAGCCTTCAAACACAGTGGATTACATAAAAACAGTTGAGCAGTATGATGAGATGATTAAAAATTTTCCATCATCTAACTTAACAAATGAACAAGAATTAATAGTGTTACAAAGAGATTTTGTTAATAATGCAACATATGATTTATTGCAAAATATGGCAACATTTAATTCTTCGTATAATGAAACAATCAAATGGTTAATGACTGATTTAGAAAATTTGAGATTATATGTTATGGGTGGAAAACCTGATGGAAGCTATTATAAATCTATAGTAGAATTAAATAGATTATATTATAACTATAAAGAAGATTTTAGCAATAATACACTTCTTAATAATAAATGGGATGCCACACTAACTTATGGAGATCTTTATAAAAAGATGGCTCTCTCACTTTCTTTAACTCATTCAGGAACAGTAAGATTATGGATGCAAAATTCGACAGAAAATCAATCGGATGCAGTAGTTAGATATGCTATTTATAAGTTTATGCATAAAAATGGTAGATTTAAGGCTACAGACAGTGTCGATATGACACCAATGTTTGAGTCGCTACCAATTGAAACAATGCGTTTTGTTATGAATAACTTAATAGATGATGAATCAATTTTATGGCTTAATGATTACGTACAATCAAGAATTGATGCAGCTCCTGGTAGTGTTGGATCTCTTTTGACACCACATCCATATATGGCATATGTATGGCCAAATTATGGAAATAGTGTATATTATGATGAAGCTAACAAAGATTATTTCAACGAATTATTTGCAGTTCCAAACAAAGAAAATCCAGATGAGAAAATTGGATTATGGGATTTGACTTACACCATTCCAGGTGGAAAGGACAGTCCAGAATATACTATCAAGGTTACTAGAGGAACAAACGATTATAAACTTTATAAAGTGTGGATGAACTTTAGAAATAAATTTGGAACAGGTGCTGTTTGTGGAGGTATCTCTAAGTCTGGTTCAAATATTCGTGCTACTCATGGTATTCCTGCAACCGTAATTGGTCAACCTGGACATGCTGCACTTTTATATTATTCACAAAATACAAATGGACAAGGTTACTGGGGAATTGATAATGATGTTAGTGGATGGACTTTATCTGAGAAGGGTGAAAGAATGCTTCTTGGATGGGGAAATGATAGAAGATATGCAACTGGTTATACAATTCCTTATATGGTAATGGCTCAAGAAGCCGTAAATAGATTTGCTGATTATCAAAGATCTAGTGAGTTACTAATGATAGCGAATAGTTATAAGGATAATACAAGCAAGTATGAAGAATATCTTCGTGCTTCCATATCAGCGTTAGATTTTAATGTTGATGCTTGGTATAAATTAATTGAATTATACAATAATGATTCAACTAAAACTGAAGAAGATTATTTCAACTTAGTTGAAGAATTAAGTGATAGTTTCTTAGAATATCCTTTGCCATTCTATCAACTATCTTCCCTACTAAAACCTAAATTTACATCAAATGCTTATCAATTTAAATATTCTTTATTAGTTACTGATACATTAACTAGAGCAAAGAATTATCAAGGTACAGATGTATTACAACCTGGAGTTACTAGAGTTGAAGCATCATATCTTTTAGGTCAATTTGATTCTACTTTAGCGACATTCTCGTTTGATGGAGACAAAGCAAATAAAATTGTCCTATCAAAGAGATTTGATGGAAGCGGAATTAGATGGGATTATAGTTTAGATGGAAAGAATACTTGGAATGAAGTTTCATTCACAGGTGAAGAAGCTCATGAACTTGAATTAACTCAAGAACAAATTGCTAGTATAACAGCAGAAAATGATATTTATATTCATATAGTTGGAGTAAATTATTCGGAAGAAAATTTATATAAAATCGACATATTAAATTCTGCAGGATTACCTAGAAATTTATATGCTAACGATTTAGAGGATAAATTAATTGCTTCTGTTCCAACAATGTTATGGAAATATAATGAAACGGATGATTGGACTTATTATAAAGATGAGGAACCAGATTTATCTGGAGATAGAGATGTAATTGTTAAAGCTGGAGCAACAGGGTTGTATTTAGCTGATACAAATTCAGTTACATATCATTTTACTAATAATGTTCAACCAGATACTAGAAAATATATATCAATTTCTCATCTTTCTATTAATAGTGTTTCATCAGAAGCTACAGGACAAGGGCGACATGCTAGAAATATTATAGATGGTAATATACATACAAATTGGCACTCAGCTTGGGATGGTAGCGATAGAAAAAAAGAAATAGTTATTAAATTAGATGAACCAAAAAATATAACTGCTATGGATTATTATCCTTTAGCTGGTGGTAATGGAAAAATTGAAAAAGCGCAAATATTAGTTAGTATGGATGGAATAAACTATACTGAAGCAGCTGAAACAGATTGGACTTATAGAAATACAAACGATGTTTCTGTAAAAACAATTGATTTTGAACCTGTAAGAGGGCAATATATTAAAATTGTTGGTAAAAAGACTCAAGCTGTAAGCGCAAGTATGAGTTTTATAGCAGGTGCTATGTTTAACTTTTATGAGAATAAAACAGTTAAGGTTGTTGCAAGTTTCTCATTTGATGGAAATAATGCTGGTAAGATAGTTTTAAATGATTCAGATTATACTAATGAATGGAAATATTCAGTTGATGGTGGTGCTACATGGATTACTGTTACTGGTAATAATGCACAATTATCAAAAGAGACTCTTAATAAAATTTCTCCAGAAAATGGAATAAAAATAAAATTAAGTGGAGATGAAACTGAATATTCTATAAAAATTAAGGAAGCAGATGAATTAACGCTTGATCCTTATGTTAATGATTTAGAAAATAGACTTATTGCCTTAGGTGATGTGTCGAAACTTGAATGGAAATATTCAGATACTACTGAGTGGACATCTTATTCTGATGTAGAGCCAGTAGTTACTGGTGATAGAGTACTTCAATTAAGAAATAAAGCAACTTCAACTTCAGTTGCAAGTAATGTATTAGAGTATGAATTTACAGAAGATAATCAACCTGATACAGAAAAATATATTCCTATTAAGCATTTATCAATACATGGTTATTCTACTCAATCAATTGATTCTTCTAGACCTTTCTATGCTCCTAATGTAATTGATGGAAATCCAAACACTTTATGGCATACTGATTTTAGATATTCAGTATTGACTCAAACTGTAAAACCATTTGTTACAATTAAATTAGATGCTCCAAGATATATTTCAGCTCTTGAATTTATTCAAAAGAAATATAGGAGTGTTGACCCAGACTTTATCAAAAATGCTCGAGTATTTGTAAGTTTAGATGGTGAAGACTGGAACTTAGCAGGAAGCATTGAGAATTGTCCACAAGATAATGAAATGAGAAAAATAACATTTGATGAAAGCGTATATGGACAATATGTAAAATTTGAAGTTGATACATATGATATATTTGCATCAGCAGCTATGATTAACTTATATGAAGATCGTAGTCAAGTTGCTCCACATGTAAGTATTGAATATAGTACTACTAATAAGACAAATACTTCCGTTACTGCTACATTAATTTCTGATAAAGAAATAACAGTAACAAATAATAATGGAAGTAAAACTTATACATTTAATGAAAATGGAACTTTCGTGTTCGAATATACTGATGAAGTTGGAAATACTGGTACAATTAATTCATCTGTTACTTGGATAGATAAGATTGCTCCAACTGGAACAATTGAATATGGAACAAGAGATATAACAAATGAAGATGTTATTGTAACATTAATTCCAAGCGAAGAAGTAACAGTAACAAATAATGATGGTAAGAAAACATATATATTTACAGAAAACGGCGAATTTACATTTGAATTTGTCGATGAAGCTGGAAATACAGGAAGAGCAACTGCAAACGTTACTTGGATAAATAAGAAGGCTCCATCAGGAAATGTAACTTATGATATAACAACTCCAACAAATAAAAATGTTGTTACAACACTTAATGTAGCAGCAGGCGTAACAGTAACAAATAATAACGGTTCTAAAACATATACATTTAATAATAATGGATCGTTTACGTTTGAATTTGTTGATGCCACTGGTAATAGAGGAACAACTACAGCAACAGTTAATTGGATTGATAGAGTTGCACCTAAAGGTTCTTTAGTATATAGCACAAAAGATATAACAAATAAGAATGTTGAAGTTACATTAATTACTAATGAAGAAACAATAGTAACAAATAATAATGGTTCAACAAAATATGTATTTAGTGAAAATGGAGAATTCACTTTTGAGTTTAGAGATTTAGCTGGAAATACAGGAAGTATAACAGCAAAAGTAGATTGGATAAACAAGAATGCTCCAGTTGGAACGATAAGTTATGATATAACAACTCTAACAAATAAGGATGTAGTAGCAACCCTTACCGTTGCGGATGGGGTAACTGTTACAAACAATGGTGGATTAAAAACATATAGGTTTAGTGAAAACGGAGAATTCACTTTTGAGTTTGTCGATGTAGCTGGAAACAAAGGAACTGCAACTGCAAAAGTAGATTGGATAAACAAGAAAGCTCCAGTTGGAACGATAAGTTATAATATTACAAGTTTAACAAATAAAGATGTAATAGCAACATTAAATGTTGGGGATGGAATTACAATTACTAATAATAATGGTTCTAGAACATACACATTTACAAATAATGGCGAATTTACATTTGAATTTGTAGATAATGCAGGAAATAAAGGAACTGCAGTAGCAACTGTTAACTGGATAGATAAGGTTGCTCCAAAAGGAAAAATAACATATGACATAAGTGAAAAAACCGAAGGTCCTGTAACAGCAACATTAAGTGTTGATAAAGATGTTACAATAACTAATAATGGTGGTTCACTAAAATATACATTTACTCAAAATGGAGAATTTACATTTGAGTTTGTGGACAAAGCAGGAAATAAGGGAAGCGTTAAAGCTAAAGTGGATTGGATTGTCAACCCAAATCTGTTTGGTAAATTAGTCTATAGCGAATCCTCTGCTACAAACAAAGATGTAATAGTAACATTAGAAGTAGGTGAAGGTGTTAGAATCATAAATAATGGTGGTTTAAATACTTATACTTTCAAGGAGAATGGAAAATTTGATTTTATAATAGCTGATGCTTATGGAAACAGAGAAACCATAACAGCTAAAGTGGATTGGATTGATAAAGTTGCTCCAGTTGGAATAGTTGAGTATAGTTTGACTACTATTACAAATGGACAAGTTATTGCTACATTAAAGACAAATGAAGATGTAACAGTACTAAATAATAACGGTTTAACTACTTATGTATTTACAGACAATGGTAAATTTGTGTTTGAGTTTGTTGATAAAGCTGGAAACAAAGGAACTGCCGAAGCTATTGTGAATTGGATTGATAAGAGTGCTCCAATAGGCAAAGTAACATATAATGTTAAGGATTTAACAAACAAAGATGTAACAGCAACATTAGTAATTGAAGATGGAGTGTCAATATTAAACAATAATGGCTTAAATACTTATGTATTTACTAAGAACGGCAAATTTGTATTCGAGTTTGTGGACAAAGCAGGAAATAAAGGAAGTGCGGTTGCTATAGTTGATTGGATAGATAAGAGTGCTCCAGTTGGAGAAATATCTTATTCAATAACTAAACCAACTTATGAAAGTATTATTGTTACATTAAAAACAAATGAAGATGTAACAGTGCTAAATAATGATGGCAAGTTCACATATGTATTTACTAAGAATGGCAAATTTACATTTGAGTTTGTAGATAAGGCTGGAAACAAAGGAACTGCAACAGCGACTGTGAGTTGGATAACCGAGGACGTTGTGGATCCTAGTGTTCCAGAAAAACCAGAAAAACCAGTTGATCCAGTTCAACCAGAAAAACCAGTTGAACCTGTAGATCCAAAACCAAGTATTCCAACAATTGATTCTAAACCAATTAATGGCGGAAGTACAATTGTTAATAATCCTAATAAAGGTATTGGTAATACAACAACTGCAAACAGTCAAAATAAACAAACAACAACTACTAATAAAACTGAAGAAGATAAAACTACAACAACTAGCGCAGTTTCGAAAACTGATCATATTGAAATAAAGGCTCCAGAAACACAAGATGAAGAAAATAATGAAACTTCGAGATTTGGAATTAATTATAAGATTGTTATAGGTTGTTTAGTAATATTCTTGTTCTTCGTAGCTATTTTAGTAAGATTGTATGTAAAAAAATAATATAAACCAGTTAGAATACTCTAGCTGGTTTTTTGGTTCTTATAAATAATTTATTTCATAAATTATTTATGAGGGAATATGTATGAAGAATAAGGAAAATGAAGTAATTACTATTTTTGATGATACTGGACCTAGTTTAAGCGAGCTTATAGAAGAAATCTTATTAGACTATATTAAAGAAAATCTATTAAAGGAAATAAATGGAGAGTAAGTATATTGCGGCTGTTTATGTAAGAATATCTGTTTCTGAGAGTAAAGAAGAAAATGTTAGTACAAGTATAGTTAATCAGAAAAATATAATTAGAGATTATTGTTTGAATAAAGGTATTCAAATATATGATTATTATATTGATGATGGCTATTCGGGTGGAAATTTTGATAGGCCTTCATTTAAGAGACTTCTTTTAGATATAAAAAATGAGTTAGTAAACTGTGTAATAACAAAGGATATATCAAGGCTTGGAAGAGATTTTATTGGAACGGGAGAATATATTTATAAATTTTTTCCCGATAATAGTATAAGATATATAGCAATACTTGATAATTATGATTCTTTAATTCCAACTTTGAGTGATGATATTATTCCATTTAAAGCTGTTTTAAATGATATGTATTTAAATGATATATCCAAAAAGATTAAGTCATCAAGACATGATTTGATGCGTAAAGGATATTTTCTCGGAAGTACAGTTCCTTATGGCTATAAAAGGTCTTTAATAGATTCACGAATATTAGAAATAGATGATTATGCGTCTTCAATAGTAAAAAGGATATTTTCAATGAAAGAAGCGGGTTTGAGTACAACAATAATTGCTAGGAAGTTAACTCATGAAAAAGTAATGCCACCTAATATTTATAATAATAGAGATTTAAATAAAACCTTTTTTAGTACAATCTGGAAACCAGCAACAGTTAGCTATATATTAAAAAACGTTGTTTATATTGGTACTCTTGTTCAAAAAAAATATGAAAGAGTTAGTTTGAAATCGAAAAGAAAAAGATTGTTAAAAGAAGATGAATGGATAAAAATCGAAAATAATCATCAGCCCATAATAAATAGAGAACAATTTAACTTGGTCAATAGTTTATCAAAAAGTGGGCATGTAAGAAGAAGAAAATATGATTATTTACTTAAAGGGTTTGTATGTTGTAATGAGTGTTCGTCAACCATGTTGGTAAGGAGACTAAAATCATCGAGTATATATTGTTGTAGGACATATGCAAAATACCGTGATAATGTGTGTTCAATGCATTATTTTAGAGAGGAAATATTAAATAATATTCTTTTTTCTAATTTGGCTGAGTTAATGAAAAATATAGATATAAATAATTTGGTAAAAAAAATATTTAATGCTACTTTTAAAGAAAAGCGTGAATATGTTTTAAATAATATAAATACTAGAATAAAAAGGCTGTCTGCTATGAAAATTCAATTGTATAAGGATAAATTAGAAGGTATAGTTGATGAATCCGATTTTGAGATTATAAATAACTCACTTAACTCGGACTTAGAATATTTTAATGATGAGAAAAGTCGAATGATGGGTATATTTAAAAACAATGTGCCTACGATCGACCTAATTATAAAAGAAGGTTTAAATATTCAAAAAAAAGAAGTTATTGGTAGATTGATATCAAAGATTACGATAGATGATCATAAGATGGTTAGAATTTTTTATAAATTTAGGAGTAATTTTGAATAAGTTTATTGTGGGATATGTTCGTGTTTCGGTTAAAGATAATGGAAATAGTATTGGTAATCAAATAAGTTTAATTAAAGATTATTGTAATTCAAATAATTTAAAATTAGATGATATATATGTTGATAATGGTATATCGGGGATTGATTTTAGTAGGGAAGCATTTTTAAAATTAAAAAAAGATATAGAATTGGGACTAATCTCCACGGTGATAGTTAAGGATATATCAAGGCTTGGAAGAGAACTTTTTTTATCTAGTTATTATATAAATGAATATTTTAAGTTACATAATGTTCTATTAATTTCTATTAATAATGAGGATACAACTAATAGGGTATTAGTTAATATTCACTCTATCATGAATGATTACTATGTGAAAGAAGCCTCTTTAAAAAGAAGAAATGTAGCTATTAATAAAACTTTGAACCATGAATTTATTGGTCCTTATCCTCCTTTTGGTTATGATATATTTTATTTTAATGGTTTAAGAACCCTTTCTATAAATGAAAATGAAGCAAGTATCGTAAAAGACATTTTTAATTTAAATTTTAATGGTTATAGTTTAAATTATATAGCTGTTTATTTAAATAACATATTATTAGATGATTTAAAGGTGAAAAACAAAAAAACAGCTACAAATACATGGAATAATAGAAAAGTTCGTAGAATACTTGAAAATCCCGTGTATAAGGGCGATTTAGTTGTTAGAAAGTCTTATAAATATAATTACAAGGATAAAAAAAGAAAATATATTAGACCAAGTGATTATCAGATAATAGAAAATGTCTTTCCATCTATTGTTGATAAAGAGTTATTTTTACAAGTTAATAATAGATTAAAGAAATACAAAAATTATAGAAAAGCAAAAGAAAAAGTAATGTTTGAGAACAAAGTATTTTGTAACAAGTGTGGTAATTATATGAGATGCTATCAAAAGCATAAAAATAATAAACTAGAGTATTATTTTAAATGTTCTAAATGTTTAAAAAGTATTATTTTAAAAAAAATATTAGTAGCTATTGATGAAAATATTAGTAATTTAGTTGCAGATGTTGATAAACGGATGGTTATTAACAACTGTTTTTCTAAAATCAAATGTTATATAGAATCAATAAAAGATAGTATTAGGGAAAAAATTAGAGTTAATGATTTAAAATTAAAAGAAGCCTATATAAAGAATTATAGTGGTGAAATAACACAACAAGACTTTAAAAAAGTAAAAAAATCAATAGACAATAAGAAAAAGACTTTGCTGAAAATGTTTGATAATGTTACTAACTTTAAGATGGATGATATTGATATCTTGTATAAAAATTCTATAGACAAGTTAGTTAAAAAAGAACTTGTTGAAAGTATATACATTGATGAACAAATTATAGTAAAGTATAGTTTTCATTAAAAAAAGGACTTATTAGTCCTTTTATTCAGTTGTTCCTTGGTTTTCTTCACCCTTATTATCATCAGGCTTACTAGGCTCATCAGGCTTTTCAACAGGCTTTTCAGGTTCAGTTGGTGGATTATTGTCACCTGGACTTGGAGTCTCTGGCTTATTTGGATTTTCTGTTTCAGGTTTATTATTATCTCCCGTATTTGGTTTTTCAGTATCACCAGCGGGCTTTGCAGTGGTGGTTTTTTTAGTAGTTGTTTGTATTGTTGATACTGTTGGTTTTTTCTTCCATGATGCTTTTAAAGTTATATCTTTTGTAACAGGAGTTTCAAAACTGTATGGTCTGCTATTAAATTGCCATCTAACAAAGTCATATCCTTCTCTTGTAGGTGCAAGTGGTTCGACAGCTAATTCGTTTTCGGTTATAATTTGAGGGTCTACAGGTGAACCAAAATTACTATCAAAAGTTACAGTATAAGTTTTTTTAGCAATTGTTTCCATCACCGTTTGGTCATCTACTTGTTCTCGATATTCAAAAGCAATTGGGAAATTTGGAATTTCTGTAAGATGATCTTTTAGTAATATCTTAAATTCTTCTTCATTGTAACGTGATTTCCAATCACCTATTAATTGAAGTGATTGAACGATATGGCTTTTGTTTTTTGCTTCGTTAATTAAAATACCAACAGCCTCATCAAGATCTTTATTTTTTATGTTAACATTAGAATATAAGTTTTTTGCTTGTTCATTAACTAGTTCAAAGTTAGAGATTCTTTCAGTGTACTCACTACAAACAGAATTCCCACATTTATAAAAACTTTCTCTAAAGGTAAATTTAACAATTGCATCTTCTTTATAATACATAGTATAGGAATTTTCTTCTAATACCTTTTTTTCTTTATTAATATGTTTATTGTCTGTTCCAAAACATATAACAATTCCGATAATAAACGCGATAAATGTAAGAATTGAAAGTATAGCAATAGGCTTATTATCTTCGACAAACTCCTTTATTTTAGTCACACTAACACCTTCTTTAAGTTATTATAGCATAAAAAGTATAATAAATCTTTATTTTTAAAAAAATTGTTACATAAAAAAAGACAGCAGATGGTGATGTAGATTATTTAAATAAGTCTTTAGATTTTTATAAAGAATGTGATTGTTTAGCAATTGGTAAAAAAATTCAAGAGTCAGATATGCCAAATCAAATAACTAAATTGTTAAATGATACAAGACCAGATATTTTAGTTATAACTGGACATGATGCTTATGATTCAAAAACTGGCGATGTGTCTAATATTAACAATTATAAAAATTCGAAATATTTTAGGGATACAATTATAAAAGCTCGTGAATTTGAAAAATCACATGAGAAACTCGTGATTATTGCCGGAGCGTGTCAAAGTGATTATGAAGATTTAATTAAAAGTGGAGCAAATTTTGCATCTAGTCCTAAAAGAGTAAATATTCATGCTTTAGATCCAGCAGTTATCGCTGTTAATATTTCTTTAACAGAGAGAGACAAACAAATCGACATAAAAGAACTACTTAGTAAGACTAAGTATGGAAAGAATGGTATTGGAGGTATTTTAGGAAAAGGAATGATGTATGTTGGTTATCCTCGTTAAAATTTGTTGCATTTATCTTTTAAATGTATTAAAATGATAATATAATAGAGAGGTGAAACAGGATGGAGATTACAAATGTACGTGTACGTGTAGTTGAAAAGGAAAATTCGAAAATGAGAGGATTCGCATCTGTGACAATAGATAATCAATTTGTTGTACATGATATAAGAATACTTGAAGGAGACAATGGTTTATTTCTAGCAATGCCTAGTAAACAAACTGCTCCTGGAGAATATAGAGATATTGCTCATCCAATTAACCCAGAAGCACGTCGAATTTTTACTGATGCTATTTTAGCAGAATATGAAAAAGAACTAAAAAACGCTGAAGTTTCTGAATAATTCACAATTTTGTGAATTTTTTTTATGTTCTATAATATTCTTTTATTAGGAGGATATTATGGAAACACAAAGCATGAATCATATAGTAAAAATGGTAGATCGTAAAAGCATTATTATAAGCGGTATAAAAAGAATTATTAATTTTGATGATAAACAGTTTTCTTTAGAATCGAACATGGGAGATATAATAATTAAAGGCGAATCTTTAGAAATGATTAAGTTAGATACAATAGATGGTAATGTTTCTATAAAGGGTTCTATTGATTCTATTATCTATTCAAATGTTAAGTCTAGTGAATCATTGATAACCAAATTATTTAAATGAGTCAATTAGTATATTTAATTTTAATATTTATTATTTCTTTTCTTCTTTCTTTAGTATTTATGCTTAATAATAAAAGAGGTCCAGTTATAAAACTATTAATGATAATTCTTTTTTCATTAGTTTTTTCATATGTCTGTTACCTTTATAATTGTTTCATTTTTAATGAATATGTTATTTTGGATATTTTATATTCAGTTTACACTGCTTATATCGTAAAAGTACGTGTAAAGAAAAGAGTAAATAAACCAAAACAAGTGTAAATATAAAAAAAGTTTAGTATAATCTTTTTGAAGGAGATGCTAAATTGTGAAAAAATATAGGTTAAGATTACTCATATACTTAGGTCTTTTAGTTAGTATTGGTGCAATTTTGTCTTTATCATGTTTTAGCACTTGGAAGCAGATTGTTGCTAATAGAAAAACAAAAGAAGAGTTAACAAGTAAGTATAGCGAGTTACTTGAGAATGAAGAGTCATTAGAAGGAGAGGTTGTAAAGTTACAGGATCCAGAATATGTAGCTAAATATGCTCGAGAAAAATATTTATTTACTAAAGATGGCGAATTAATAATAGATATGGGAAAATCAGAAGAGTAAGAAATTATTCTTCTTTTCTTTTTATATAACCTAAATATTGTCTAAATGCGGTTTACTTGCTTAGACACTAAAAATATGGTATTATTTATCTTGTATATGGGGTCGTACTTGGTTTCGACAGGTTATAGTCTTGACTTAGTTGCAAGTGGTAGCCAATCCTAAGTGGCAAAAGTTTAAAATTAACTGACAATAAATTTAATTTTTCTCCAGTATTTGCTTAATAGTTAGCAAGGAGGCTGATAGTTTAATTCTTCCATAGTTAAATTATTCGGTTCATAAATATGGAATATACTTATTTTAGTTCTTATATGAAGTAAGTGAATACTTATAAGATAGTAAATGATTTGTTTGTTAGAAGCTTATATCATTTATGAAAATTAAAGTTTTAACTAAACTTGTAGACGCTATTTAGAAGAGTAACTTGGACAGCGGTTCAATTCCGCTCGACTCCACCAGAGAGATAGTAAACTCGAAAATTTTTAATGTTTCGAGTTTTTTGATATATAAATGAAAAAAAGCCACAGTTGTAGTGGCTAACTTATTGGTTAAATAAATTTTAATTATCTCCTTAAAATTTTTACAAATAACTATTATCTTTTCATATCGTTGGCATATAATTTTTGATAATATTGATTATTTTGAAGAAGATTTTTATGGGTATCAACACCTACTACTTTTCCTTCTTTCATAACTACAATTTGATCACTTTCTTTTATTGTAGATAATCTGTGAGCAATGATAATAATAGTATAGTTCCCTTGTAAATTGTTTATTGCTTTTGTTATATTTTGTTGAGTTTCGTTGTCTAGAGCAGAAGTTGCTTCATCAAAAAGTATTATTTTTGTATCTGTAAGTAATGCCCTAGCAATTGCAATTCTTTGTCTTTACCCACCTGAAAGAGTTACTCCTCCTTCTCCTAGTTGTGTATCATACTTTTCTGGAAGAGACATGATATAATCATGAATACATGCTTTTTTACAAACTTCTTCTATTTCTTTCATGGTTACATTTTTTTTAACAATTTGAAAATTTTCTTTAACCGAAAAATTAAAAATATATGGGTTTTGGGTAATTAATGAAATATTTCCTCGTAAACTTTCTTCTGTAAGTTCATCCATATCTATACCATCAATCGTGATTTTACCACTGTTTATTCTGTATAATTTTGTGATCATATTAAAAACAGAAGTTTTACCGGCTCCACTTTCACCTACGATGGCCGTGGTCTTAAAAGCTGGTATTTCTAAATTCATATTCTTAATAACCATATGATCTTTTCTATATCCAAAATTTACATTTTTAAATTTAAAATCACCGTTTAAACTTTTAACAATTTGAGTACCAAATTCTTCTTTTTTATATTTGCCATCAATGATTTCAAATACTCTTTCGGAAGATAAATTAAAATCTTTTAATACTTCTAATAAATCAATAATGGTAACCAAAAAGTCGAAGATCTTATCGCTATACATAAAAAGAATAACAAAACTAGATGCAAGTAAATTTCCTTTAATTACTAGATATATACCAAGTAAAATAAAAATATAGTTGAAGAAATTCTTTAAAAATTCTCGTAACAACTCATATCTTTTAGTAGTTTCGGACATTTGATATTGAAGCTTATTCGCTTTTTTAAGTTTATTATAAATTTTATTTTCAAAATCCGAATAACAATTTAATACTTTAATGTCTCTAATGCCGCGAACAAGTTCAGATACTAATCCTGTGTTAGCTTCCTTTATTTTTTTAAAAGATTTTTGTCTTTCAAAATGTTTGATTAAATACATTCTTTCAAAATTAAACATAATAAATAAAGCAATTACAAAATATCAAAAGATTAGTTTATTAATGGTAAATACAGCAAATAGTATACCTACATTAGTAATAATTATATTTAATCTTTTAAAAATTGTTCTAAATACTTCTGCAATATTTGATGTATCTTGACTTAGTCTGTCAATAAATACGCCAGATGAATTTTGGTCTATTTCTATTGTTTCTAAGTCAATAATACTTCTTGCAACTTCAACCTGTAAATTTAAATAATCGTACTACAGCTGATGTAGTAAAGGAAAAATATGAAGAACGTGGTTGGGATTTAGATAATGAATCTAATCTTGAAACTAGATCTAAAGAACAAATAAATGCTTTACCTTTTACGGAAGAAGAATATAGCAACTTTTCACTTTTATTAGCAAAATTAGCCTTAAAAGATAGGGATTCTTCTTTATGTGATATGTATTTTGAATTACAAAGAAGAGCGTATTATGGGAATGGCTATTTACCTATCGAAGAACTATCTAGTATGGAACAAGAAATGTGGTCGATGGGAACTGGTGAGATAGTAAGCACAGCTAAACAAAAGCTTTAAAAATTATATTAAAAGAAAAACAATTATTTGTTTAATTTTGGAAGGTAAATGAGTCAAGAAACAATAAAATCAACTATTCAGTCAAATGAAAAAAATAATCCTAAGATCTCAAACCAATTTTTTTCAAAAGATGCATATAAATGTAATTCGTTTTTGAGTGGATTAAAAAAATGCAATTCTAATGAAGATATTATTAATTTTGTTGATAGTATCGTTAATGGTTTTCCCCTTGATGAAAATGTAAAGCAGATTGGAGCGCCAAGTGGTTTATTTGTCCAATCACCTTACCTTAATGATGGAAAATATAGTGGTTTTATCCATCCTTCAATTAAAATATTAAACGCAACAGCGGGTTTCGGTTATCGTATATATGATAGAGATTATTTATATGCTTTTGCTTATGGACTTAGGAAATTAGATTTGCCAGAGGAAACAAATATTTTACCTTATGTAATGAAATATTTGAATTCGTATTTTGGTTTTCCAAAAGATAAAATTGATCGTCGTGAAGATGTTTTATATAATTTTGCAGTCGCGTATGCTGAAGATTTTTATAAAAAATATAATATACCTGTAGATAAAGCTATGGGAGCTATAGATCAAATGCAAATATTAGGAGACTTTCCGCTAAGTGCTCTAAAGGGAACTTATTCTGCACAATGTGTTGAAAGATCAGCATTAGCTCATAATATTATGAAATTATGTGGATATAATTCTTCAATAATGTATGGTGATTGTGCGTCTTTTGGAACAATTGAAAGCCATTGTTGGAATTCAATTTGTGACAAATTTGGTAATATATTAATTATAGATTTTAGTAATACTGTGTATTCTTATAAAAATGGGCAGTTTTTTAAAAGAGAGCCTTATGCTTGTGCTATCAGTGGTGATGATTATTTAATGCAGGATGGTTTATTAGAATTTCCTGATTATCATTATGAAAATGGTAAGAGAGTTAGAGATAGTAAAAATAGAAAATACGCAGTTGGTAAGACAATTAATTTGCAAGAAGATGTAACCAATGGAAATAAACTAATTTAGAATGGTGTTATGGGAAATTTAGGTTTAAGAAAGATATTAAAAAAAGAAACAATGTATAAAGATAAAACCTTCGATATTAAACATAAATGTGATTTTAGTATTCATTGTATTTTGCGAGTAAAGCGATTAAATGGAAGGATTGAAAATTACAATGTAATGAAATGTAATAAATGCTCGTCGTTTATTAGCATAAAAGAAAAAGGAAATATTCAGGGTCATATTTTTGAAGAGTTAAATGAAGAACAAAAAAAACTTCCTTTGATAAATGCATTCTCAAGTAAAAAAAAGCTTATTATTAATTTTTCAGAGTTAGATGATGTGTTTTATGAGAATTAAATTAATATAAAAAATATTAGTTTTATTAACTAATGTTTTTTAATATGCTAATTTGACATAAATAGAGATTATGATATAATATTTGCATTATTGAAAAAGGGGGCATTTATAATGGTAATGACAAGTGTTAGATTAAGAAATCCTGATATAATTTTGACACCTATTACAGAAGAAGAAAAAATACAAATCGAAAGTGGATTTATGGGAGATGAAAGTATATATGTTTTATATAGACTTCCAGGTTCGGATGCAGTTGAGATAGGTATGATGTCATCATCTATGAGAAAATATTTTCCAGCAACTGCAAATGTTTGGTATTTAGATAAGGCAACTTCAAAGGCTTTTTTCTATAATGGATGTTTTGAATTAGAAGAAGAGGCAGAAGAGGTAACAGATAGACCAGTATACAGAGTAAGATCAACAGACGATAGATTAGTAGCTGGTTATGATGTATTAAATGGAACACCTGAAAACGGTTTAAACATTTCACTTGAAGATGTTGTAGATGGTGGTTATACTATCAAGTTAAATGATAAACAACTAAGAAGATAATCAAGATAAGGAACTTGTACAAAACTCAAATTTTAGATTAATTTGAGTTTTTTAATGCCTAAATCTATGTTAGAATATCTTTAGAAATGGAATTAATTTTATTATTGAAGGAGTGTTAATATGAAATATGATTGTTTTAAAGATAAGGTTGCTTTTATAACGGGAAGTACTTCAGGTTTTGGTTTAGCAACTGCTAGATTATTAGCAAAGAATGGTGCAGTAGTTATACTAAATTATTTTAATGATGATGAAAGGGCCAAAAGAGCAGTTGAAGAAATATCAGTTATTGGCATTGTTGGAGATTGTATAAAAGCAGATATTAGTAAAGAGGAAGATATAGTTAAAATTGTAAAAACAATAAAAGAAAAATTTGGAAAGTTGGATTATTTAGTTAATAATGCTGCTATTGATATTGGTGGTTCTTTTGAAGAATTTTCTATAGACGATTTTAAAAAAGAAATAGATGCTAATTTAGTACATCGTTTTTACTTAATTCAACAGTCTGTTGATTTAATGAAAAATTCTAGTCAACCCCGAATTGTTAATGTTGCATCTAGGTATGCAGAAAGACCTTTAGCTGATGCTTCTCCTTTATGTATATCAGAAGCAGGTACTGTAATGCTTACAAAAGTAGCAGCGTTAGAATTAGCAAAGTTTAACATTAAAGTAAACACTGTTAGTCCAGCACTTGCTATAACACCTTTAACAGAAGCAATTATGAATAAAGAAGATTTTGATGCTTATGCTAAAATTAATCCAAGTGGAAGAGTCTGTGATCCAGTAGATGTTGCAAACACTATTCTATTTTTGCTTTCTAGTGATGCCGATTATATAAATGGTGAAAATGTCAATGTTAATGGTGGAATACTTTTAAAATAAGTAGGTTTACATGAATAAAGATATTAATATAAAAGACTTATTAAAAATAAAATCAGAACTATTGTGTTATGGAATAAAACGGAACAGCATATCTAATGATATATATGATATGGAACATAAAACTAAAGTTCAAAGAACTAGTAATATGGGTCTACAATTTATGTTATCAGAAGATATTATCGTGAGTGTTCCATATAATAAAAAAGATAATTCTATGAGTAAATATTATCTTTGTAAAAAGGAAGATAGGTTATTATTAACTAATGATTTAATAACTATCGAAGTTTCTCCTTTTCCTTTAAAAAGTCCGTTTTGGTATGATTATACATTAAAGAATGGTAAGTTTTTTTCGGATTATATTCAAAAAGAAGGAAAAGATGTTTTAATTTGTTCAGTCTCTTCTTCCTGTTGTTATTTTTCAAAAAATGAACAATGTGCTTTTTGTGCTTTAAATGGTGGTACGACTACAAAAGAAAATGATAGAGTAAATTCCATTATAGAAGCCTTAAAAATAATCTTGATAGAAGATGATTCAATCAAATCAATTAATTTGACAGGGGGGAATTTATATACTTCTGATAGGGGAGCAAAACAATATGAAAACATTTTAAAAGAAGTTAGAAAAGTTTCTAATGTTCCGATTGTTATAGAGATATCTCCGCCCGAAGATTTAGCAATTATTTCTGATCTTTATTTTCTTGGTGCAACAGCAATTGAGATGAATGTAGAAATATGGGATGATAAAATACGGAAAAATTTGATGCCCGGAAAATCCCGAATTAAGCGCGAGTATTATGTAGAAGCATGGAAAAAAGCTGTTTCTATATTTGGTGAAGGAAATGTTGGTTCAGCAATTATTATTGGTCTTGAGAGTCTTGAATCTTCTTTAGAAGGAATAAAAACTATGATTGATGTAGGATGTTTACCTTCTATCATTCCTTTTAAACCAACGCCAGGTTCAGTTTTAGAAAAACAAAAAAGATGCAATGCACAAGATGTTTATGAAGCTACTGAATATGCCGCAAAATTTTTAGTTACGAAAAATCTTAGTCCACTTCTCGGACCAGGGTGTATAGGTTGTGGAGCTTGTACGTTAGAAAGCGACTTTTTTAGAATGCAAAAGAAAGGATAAGTTTTGATGACAGATAATACTGAATTGACAGAAGAATTAATTGATAGTTTTTTTAAAAGATTTCCTGTACCAAAAGGCAAGGAGAAAGAACCTTTTGTTATCACTTTTGATGCTTATTCGGGAATGGGAAAAAGCACAATTTCACGTGAACTCACAAAATATATAGATACTGTTATTTTAAATAATGATGAAGTAAGATATTTTTTAAATGATCAAAATGATATTGCTGATTTAAAGAATAAATTACAAAAAATGAGACTAGAGAAACTTCTTAAGAATCATAACAATTGTATTTTGGATAATTGTTTTTTACATCAGTATGAAAGAAAATTGAATGTTATAAAATCTTTAAAATGCAAATGTTTTATTGTTAGACTTGAATGCGATGAAGATGTTGTTAAGGAAAGAATGGAAAAAAGAACTATTGATGGTATAAATTTTTCTGGAGCTAAGTACGAACATCATTTAGATATGATGAAAAACATTAAAAGAATTCCTGATGAATTAATTGATTATACAATCCATACCGATCAAGACTTAGATGAACAAATTAGAGGATTAGTCAATTATATTGAGCATAATAAATAGTGCTCTTTTTTTGTGATCCAAATATAACTATTAGTTATATTATGACATAAGATATATGTATTTTATTTATGCTTAAAATGCTTATATACTTAATAAGTAAGGAAGTGATAATAATGATTTTAGGTATATGTGGAAAGTCATGTTCAGGAAAAAGCACATTATCATCTGAATTATTAAGTATATATGGTAGTAAGGCAGCATATCTTGATATAGATAAGGTGGGTCATGAAGTTTTAGAATTAAAAAAAGTCCAGCGTGCATTAGTTAAATATTATGGTTCTGAAATTATAGAGAATGGTGAAGTAAATCGTAAGAAACTTGGTGAAATAGTTTTTAAAGCAAAAGAAGAAATGCAAAGATTAACTAATATAACGTGGCCTTTTATGCAAGACATTATAGACAACTTTATTGATATTAATAGAGATAAAATTATAATACTTGATTGGCTGTTGTTACCAAAAACAAAATTTTTTGATATGTGTGATAAAAAAGTTTTTTTTGATATTCCTTATGAAATAAGAAAAGAACGAGCGATTAAAAGAGATAAGATAACTGATGCCGATTTTGCTTTGCGAGATAGTAACGCACCAGCATTTGATTATGATAGTTTTGACATAGTGTTAAAAAATAATGAACAAGAGACGATAGAGGGAGTTATTAAATTATTATGACAAAAGTTTTATATCCAGGAAGTTTTGATCCAATTACTAAGGGACATATGAATATAGTTTCTCAAGCTTGTGAATTGTTTGATGAGGTTATAGTAGCAATTATGAATAATCCAACTAAAAAAGTTCCTTTTTTTACTTTAGATGAGAGGGTTAAATTGATAAAAAAATTATATGAAAATAAGCCAAATGTCAAAGTAATAGTCGGAAGCGGAGCAACAGTTGATGTATCAGAAAATGAGGGTTGTCAAGCCATAGTTAGAGGACTTAGAGGATTGAGTGATTATGATTATGAAGTACAGTTAAGACAGATAAATAAAGATTTTTCTAAGGATAAAATGAATACAATATTTTTCTTTGCTGATAAGGATTATCAATTCATTTCATCTACTGCTGTTAAAGAAGCATTTTTCTTAGGAAAACCAATATGCAATTATGTAGATTCGCTTATTGAAAATGAAATGAACAATAAAAGGTAGCATAAAAAAACTGATTCTTATTTTGAATCGGTCTTTTTTTTAGTTTTTTTAGGCTTTGATTTCTTTAATTCGTTTCTTATTTCAATTAATACAGAAAGTTCACTTTCAGGAATTTCTTTTATTTTCCCTTCATTTTCTTTCTTTTTTTGCCCTAAGCGAGATATTCCATTGATAAATTTAACAAAGATAAACACACAAAATGCGACAATTAGGAAATCAATTACGTTTTGGATAAATGAGCCATACATTATTTTAGCATCGTTAATGTTAATAGCTAAATTAGTAAAATTAATTCCTCCTAAAATTATACCAATAACTGGCATAAGAATGTCATTAACTAATGATGAAACAATAGTAGAGAAAGCTCCACCGATAATTACTCCAACTGCTAAATCAACTACATTTCCTCTGGAAATAAATTCTTTGAATTCTTTAATCATTTTAGTCCCTCCATGTTTTTATTATAACAACGATTATATTAACATATAATATTTGCTGAATACATATTTTTGTAGTATTATATTATTCAATTGGTTATATGTTTACTAATAAGTAAAAGGGTGGGACTATTGTGAAAAATACGGATTTTAATTTATTTTTTAATCAAGAGTTAATAATGTATCAAGGTGATCCACTTTGGTTTAAAAGTGCTTTATTAAATGCCTGTACTAGAGATGCAGATGGTACAATTAGTCACATTGAATATGCAGGAGCTGATTATCCCAAAAGACCTGTGGTTACTATGCTAAAATATATTCGTCCTATAGTGCCTGATGCTTTATTTCCTTATGGATTAGAACTTGATGAATCGTTTGGTCCTATAAATAAATTATCTTGTCTTATATTATTAAAGGATGGAGTTGGAAGATTTGAAGAACCAATTACAGGAATTAAAATAGATATCCCGGGATTAAAAAACTACAACGTTAATGAACTATATGAAATGAGTATTGCTAAGGGGAGAGAAATGGTTTTAGCAAGCGGAAATGATAATATTCCACCAATCGCTTATGTTACAGAAGATATTCTTTCTTATTGGGAAGAAACAACACTACCTTATAAAAAAGAACTTTTTGAATATTTAAGTAGGATTGCTTCTAAAACTAGAGATAATTTTAGTTTAAATTGTGTTGATGAAGACAAGATAAAGGAGAAGTTAAAAAACAGAGGGTGTTAATATGGCTACATGTGTGGAAAAAATTAAGTGGGAATTATTTAAAATAAAAAGAGAGATTATGTTTCATTATGGAATAAAACATAATAAGATATTTGCGTATGATGAAGAAATGCTTAGTAAATTAAGAGATTACTATTTTGGAGCACTTCCTTTATCTGTTTTGTTTCTTTACCAAATAGCGGTTGATGGTTTTTGCTATTATCGTGCACCTTTTGTTGTTTATGCTTTTTTAGATGATGATTTTTACTATGTCTCAGGAGATGCTGATAGTATAAAACTTAATCCAGAATATATTGATCAACATAAGCAAGGAATTTTAGGAGAATTGTATGGTGAACATGCAGTAATTGTTAGAAAAATAGATGAAGATTTGGAATTAGTTTATGATGTTTCTTTAGGGTTAATATTTGAAAAAGAATTTTATTATAAAATGGATAATTTTAAACCGAGATTTACAAGAAATAAAGAGGAAACTATTGAACGTGCGAATTTAGAGTGCAGCGATGGTTCAAATTTTGATCAAAATAAGTATGATTTGCCTTTAATTCTACCCTTGTTTGAAAATGCCCAAGTTGTCCAAGAGTTCTATACGGATGCTTTAGCTAATGAAATAAAATTATTAAAAGAAAAGTCAGACTATGATAAATTAATTAAAAACTATCAAGAAAATAAAAAAAGAGGAATTACTCCTACGAATTAGGAGTTAATTCTTCTTTTTCTTATCTCATCAATTGCACCTAATTGAAGCAATTTTCCTCTAAGTGTTTTTTCTTTATCAAGTCCAAGCTTTTCTGCTATTTCAAATATGAGGAATTGGTCAAAATGTTTTGATTCTTTAATTATTTCTAAAATAGCTTGTGTAGCTTTATTTTTATTTGTATTCCATTTTTGTTCAACAAATAGAATAAGTCCTCTTACAAAAAGATAAGCTGATATATATGTTGGTTCATAAGAACATATGCTATTTTTTATTATTGTCCCTGTATAAAAACTATGGGCATTACTTAAGTTAATTAATTTATTAATGGAATATATTTTATCTTCACTTAATGATAAAATAACATTTCTGTGTTCAAGTGATCTTTCTTCATAATTTAAATTGTAAAATGTTAGAGATTCAGCAAAACCTTCAGATAAAGTTTCTTCATTATCAAAGTATTGCATTTGTAGTAAATGAGCAAGTTCATGAGTTAGGTTAATCTCTTCGTTAAGGGAAGGAGTATTTGTGTTTTTCATCAAATTTGCACTTATGCCAAATGCATATTTTAATCCATCATTATCAAAACATTTAACTGGTCTTCCTCCGCCTTTTGTATCATATTTAAAGTCAAGTAAGTCTTTAAAATCACTAGATGGTACAATATAAATGTAAAAAACTGGCGATGTATTATTAAAACTAATATCTAGAGAAATAATATTATTAATAATTTTTTCCATTAAAGCAATTTTAATATCGTATGAATGATTTAAATAATCTTGGTATAATTCATAACTTAAGCGAATCTTAAAAAATTTATTTATAGTAATTAATTTTGTGTCTTTTATATAATCTTCTAATTTTGCCATAGTTATCCTCCTATATTGCCTATAATAACATATTTATTAGTAAAAATGTATGGTATAATTTTATTAAGGGTTTTATTTAGAGGTGATGCTATGACTTTAGACGAATTGGATAGGCAAGTTTCTGAATGTACTTTATGTAATTCTCTTGTAGAAAAATTCCCTGCTTCTAAAACTGTGTTCTTAGGAAAGAATAATAAATTTGTTTTAATTGGTGAAGCTCCAGCCAATAATGGTTGGAGAAAGAGTAATATGCTTTGGCGAGATGTAACAGGGAAGTTTTTACCAAGTGCAGTAGTTATGCAAAAACTTCTTGATGTTATAGATTGTAATTTGTTAGATGTTACTTTTTTAGAAGCTGTTAAGTGTTATACAATTAATAGAAATAACTTAAAAGTATGTTCTAAAAATTGTAAGAGTATTATCATGCAGCAAATAGAAATATTAAATCCAGAACTTATAATAACATTAGGAGAATTTCCGACAAGAAATTTGCTTGGAAATGATTTCAAAAAGTTTTCAGAGGTAGTTGGAAAGTTTCATAACTTAGGTAAATATAAAGTATTACCTATATATCACCCTAGTCCAGTTTCACCAATGAGTTATAAAGGTAATTTGCCAATCTTTGAAATGTTAAAGGAGAAGAAATATGAAAATAAGTGAAATAGATGCAAAAAATATTACAAATGAAGTAATAAAAAAAGTTTTATTTAGTGTACCTAACTCTACTTTTAAAAGTGTAGACTTTATGATTATATTTGGATGTCACATTAAAGAACTATTAGATGAGAGGTTAAAGTGTGCGATTGATATAATAAAGGAAAAGAAAGTCGGCATTATTATCCTTTCGGGAGGCGTTGGTGAACAAGGCGATTTTAATGAATCAAAGTATATGTTAGAAACTTTAAAAGAATCTGGCATTACGGAAAATATAATTATTGAAGATGAGTCAACAAATTCTTTAGAAAATGTTTATAACTGTGTTCAAATATTAAAGAATAGAAATAGTGAAAATAAAACTTGCTTACTCGTATCTAATGAGTTTCATCTAAGAAAACTTGGTATGTTATTTAAATCTTCTTTAAGTGATATTGAGTTCTTATATGCTTATCCTAGTGATTCACTTTTTTCGTATGATAATGTTATTGAACATGAAACTTTAAGAAATATAGCAGAATCACAAGTAGTACAAATTAAGAGTTATGTCGAGAGCGGTTTAGTATTGGATGAAGATATTGATGACTTTGCTAAATTAGAAAATAAAACCATTTAAATTGATAATATTTTATAGTTTTCGAAAGTTTTTCATAAATAAATGGTATAATAATTATTAGGTGATAAACATGAATTCTTATGATTGTGTAATTATTGGTGGTGGTATTGCAGGTTTAACATCTGCATTATATGCTGCTCGTGGTGGATTAAAAACTTTGGTTATTGAATCAACACAGTATGGTGGTCAAATAGTAAATTCACTTGATGTTGAAAACTATCCGGGTTTTTTGAGTATTAGTGGTTATGATTTAATTAGTAACATAAAAGAACAAGTGAAAAAGTACAATGTTGAATTCCTTGAGGAAGAGGTTACTGATTTAAAGAAGAATAAGGTAATAACTAATCAAAGGGAAATCGAGTTTAAAACAGCTATAATTGCAAGTGGTTTAAAAAGACGAACTTTAGGATTAGAGGATGATTATATTGGCAAGGGTGTTTCTTATTGTGCGACTTGTGATGGAGCTTTTTTTAAGAATAAGAAAGTTGCTGTTGTAGGTGGAGGAAATACGGCTTTAGAAGATGTTCTTTATTTATCCAATATAGCTTCGACAGTTTACTTGATTCATAGGAGAGATACTTTTAGAGCAGATGCTAGTGTTATATCTAAAATAACAAAAAAAGATAATGTTGAATTTGTTTTAAATAAACAAATAAAAAGTATTAATGGGGATGGAGTTTTAGAGTCTATAACATTAGATGATGATACAGTTTTAAATTTAGATGGTTTATTTATCGCGATTGGCTTTTCTTCAGAAGTAAATTATTTACATGATTTAATTGAGCTGGATGAAGATGGATTTATCAAAAGTGATAATACTTGTACCAATATACCTAATATATTTGTAGCAGGTGATGTAAGAACTAAAGAGGTAAGGCAACTTATAACAGCAGCAAGTGACGGCGCAATAGCAGCTACAAATTGTATTAATTATATAAATATAAATAGTTAATTGAATTTTTAGTTTAATTATTATACAATAATTTTAGGAGGAGTATCGTGAAAAAAAACATATTACTATTAATTACATTTGCAATTATTATTATACTCTTAATTGTGTTATTAATTTCAAAGAAGTCATTTAGTGTAATGGATATTGATAAAACAAAAATACTTAGTGATATAAACACTTCGGGAGCTTCAATTTTATATACAAAAGATATGTCTTCTGGTATAAAAAATAAAATGAAAAAGTATTATAAAAAGTATAGATTAAAAGCATATAGTGCTAATATGAATTTAGAGGAGATTAATAATTTATTAAAGGATTATTCTCTTTCAGTTGATATGGATACCGTATTTATATTATTTATGAATGGTGAACCTGTCGATGTTGTTAGTGCAAGTGATGATAATAAAGTAGTTGAAATAATTGAAAAACATCTTTATAATATAATTCCTGAAAGCGAAAGAGCGTATAAGGTGTTGCCAAATTCTTCGCAATTTTTGAAGAAAGTTAATAGTAAGGATTATACTGTTGCTGTATTTGGAATGAAAGATTGTACATACTGTGATTTGTATTTATTGGTTGTTAATAAGATAGCAAAAGAAAAGAATTTAGATATTTATTACTTTAATCGTGATGAATATGATGAAGATGAATATGAAAAAATAATGGATTTAGATTATGAAATTCCTGCTAAATGTAACACAACAGGTTATTCAACAAGTATGAAAAAGTCGTTTCCGAAACCAATGACAATAATAACAAAGAACGGGGAATTTGTTGATTGTATAAAAGGATACGTTACAGAAGAAAATGTACTTGATATGTTAAAGCAATATAAGATTGTTAAGGAGTAAAATATGAATAATAACAGTTATGAAAAATTAATGTCTTTTAAAAAAAAGTTTCCTCATTCTGTAACTTGGTTTAGATTAAAAAAACATTGTGAGATACTTGATAAACATCTAAATCCTGGTGAATACGTACAGTTTATTTGTGCAGGACAACTTGATCCTAAACCATTTTCTTTCTTTAATACGGGAGTTTTAGCAATAACTAATGAAAGAATTTTAGTAGCACAAAACAGGTTTTTAATTGGTTATAAGTTTTCCTCAATTACGCCTGATTTATATAATGATATGCAAGTTGATTGTGGTTTGTTTTGGGGAACACTTTGCATAGACACTGTGAAAGAAAAAATATATGTATCTGATTTAGATAAAGAAAGTTTACCAGAGATAGAAACTTCTATTACTATGTTCATGACTGATGCAAAAAAGAAATACAATGTTAAAATGGAGAATGAATAAGGAATTCATTTTTTTGCTATTAATGGAGAATGTATGAAAAGGTTAGTAGGTTTTTGTTTATTTATAATTGTTCTTATTTGTCTATTCTTATTATTTTCAAAAAGAACTAAGGATTATGAATTAGATTACGAAGAGGACGGTTATACTATTACAGAGAAGTTTGTTAAAGAAGATAAGAATTATTATTTTAATTTAGGAAAAGATGGTAGAACATTTGACTTTGTTGTAAATCATAAATACTCTACAAAAAGAAGAATTGTTAGTAAAGTAGATGAAGTAAGCAAAGATGATTATACCTGTGTTAGTATAAAGGTATTTAAAGAAAGTTTGCCTTATGTTTGTACTAAGGATGGCAACTATGTTGATGGTTATGTTGCAAATGTTGTTAGTAAAGACGAAGAAAAAGTATTAAAAAATATATCAAAAATAGCAGTTTATAATGAAGATTATGATTATTATATTTGGAATGGTCATGGAATTTCTAGTATTTTGGATAATAAGGAATATAATTTTTTGAAAAATGAATCTTATGACAACAATTTATCTTATCAATTAGGCTCTTATTTACTTATTGCTGATTATGATTCTACAAGAGAATTTAGTAAATTTTATGTATTTAATCAAAAGGAGAAAAAGATAAGTGAATGGGCTTTTGATTATAAAATATCCTTTAATTCATATTTTATGGGTGATGTAGATGGTTTTATATACTTATTCGATAAGAAGAATAAAGTTCAGTATAAACTAAATGTAGAAAAAGCTTCCATCACGATTACTAGTGATAATGAAGGAGCTTTGTATTACAATAACTTATGGGATACAATAGGCTTAAATAAGTTAGTTTATAACAATATTTATTTTGAAGGTACTCGTTTAATAAATTATTCTATAAAAGATAATAAAGTATATTATAATTATCAATTAAGTGATAAACATATCTTGTTTGATGAAGTTGAGATAGATGCTTTCGTAGATATTCATGAGAATGATGTTTTTTACTTAAAGAAAGATACGCTATTAAGATATAACATAAAAACAGGAATAACTAAACTATTAAGTTATTTTGAATGGAATTTCTCATCAAGTAATAAAATATTCATTTTTTGATTAACAAAAATTTTTAAAATACATACCTTATAATAGGAGTGATTGTATGTATTTTAGAGATTTAAATAAAGAGACTTACTTTGATTATTATACAATAGATAAAGGAGATAATCTTTATAAAATAAGTAAGAAATATAACATAAATCCAAATTTACTTGCTAGTTTAAATGGTCTTGATATGAATGATTATATTTATCCAGGGCAAACACTTTTAATTCCTAATTCTAATTATAGTTATTATATTACAAAACAAGGCGATACACTTGATATGGTAAGCAAGACATTTAATATATCAAATAATAAATTATTGGAAGATAATAAAACCATCTATTTACTAGAAGGGCAAATGTTAGTCAATAAAAAGAATTAATGTAGCAATATATTTTTTCTTTTTTTTATGTTATAATTTAGGAGAATAAGGAGGCGTTATTAATGATTTTAAAGAAACCATATGCTTTTATAATAAAGCATTTCCGATTAATTCATTTAATGATGCTTGCTTGCCTTGGGTACTTACTTATGGTTGCCCGAGATATAAATAATCTATTTGCATCTTTACAATCTAGTAGTACATTTATTTATGCAGGTGCTGATGCTTACATAAATAAAAGTGTTTATTATATTTTATTTATTTTTTTGTTTTTATCAGGAGTAGTGTTTTGGTTATTAAGAGAAAAGAAAAAACCAACTAAGTTATATTTATTTTTACTTATTTATGGTGTTATTGAAATAGCTTTATTTTACTATGAATTTAATCTCTTAAGTATTCTTCAAGAAAATGTTGTTGAATCGGATCAGCTAATTTTAGGTAGAGATATTTCAACAATTTGTTTGCTTCCTAATTATGTATTGATGATAATCTGTTTTATTAGAGGAATAGGATTTAATTTAAAACAATTTAACTTTAGTAAAGACGTAGAGGAATTAGAGATTGCTGATGTGGACTCAGCGGAATTTGAGGTTTTAATTGGACAAAATAACTATAAATATTTAAGATTTGTTAGAAGGACAGTAAGAGAACTTAAATATTATATTTTAGAAAATAAGTTTGGTATTTCTGTTTTTATTGGTATACTTGCTTTATTCTTTTCTGGATATGGTGTATATTATTATAATACTTATTTAAAGAAGGTTAATAAAGAAGAGACCAATATAGTAGATGGTATAGCTTATACTGTTAGAGATTCTTATATTACAGAAAGAGACTTTAATGGTGTTCAATTAAGTGATATATATAAATATGTTGTTGTTAACTTAACTCTTTTTAATAATACTGATGTCGAAAAAACTTTAAATCTTGATAATATAACTTTAGCAGATGGGCAATTAACTTATTATCCAACATTAACAAGGAATCAGAAATTTTATGATTTTGGGATACCTTATAATGAGGGTGATCCACTAATTCCATCAGTTACTAAAGATGTTACTTTAACTTATGAGATTCCTAAAAGTACAACTACAAGAAATTTCACCTTACAAGTTCAATATGGCATAGATATCTCAGGTAATAAGATATTAAGTAAAGCTAAAAAATTTAATGTAAGTGCAACGAGTGTTGATCAAACAAGTAATGTATTTAAAACCAACATAAATGAAACAATAAATACAAATGTTGCTAATGTTAATCCATTTAACTTAACTGTAACGGGTTACAGCATTATAGATTCTTTTGATAATAGATATGTAGTTTGTAAAGATGTTACAGCATGTAATCCATTATCTAATGTTATTAGACCGCTTAGATTAAATACAGAAACAATGTTAGTAATAGATTATAAAGGAACAATGTATGAAGAAGCCCTTTTCACTAAAACGTTTAATACATATAATAAAGTATTTGAGAATTATTGCACAATAAAGTATACCGTATTTAATAAAGATTATACTATTAAAGCAAATGTTGTTGCTAACAGTGATGTTGAGGGAAAAATATTTATTGTAATGGATCGAAAATTAGTTAATGCCAATGCAATATCATTGTTGTTTGAATTTAGAGATAATAAATTTGAAGTGCCATTATTGGATAAAAGACTTTCCTAAAGAATTATTTATACTATTTTTTAGTTATGATAATATATTTGTAATAGGAGATATGAAATATGGATGAATTATATTTGCTTAGTAAACAAGTAAAGGAATTATATAGTAAGATTCCTTTAAACGAAAGAGATAATAATATTGCTAGTCCACAAAAACAGGAATATCAAAAAGCTTTACAAAGTTTTATTAAGATTGGAAAAAACGTTTTTGGTGATGAGTTAGATTTGGAAGAATTAAATGAACGGCTAAAATGGCATTCTATTTTATCAGTTAAAGCGGTTTTAGCTAAAGAACCACAAGATATTTATGCACTTATTCCAGAAATGGATAATGTCACAAGTGATGCTTTTATGCGTTTAGAGTATTCTCTTTCTTCTAGAAAAGAAAATTTCGCATATTTTTATCATGATGCTATTTTTTCAGATAATAGAGACTTTCTAACTAATTTTAATGAAGAAGATATCGCAAGTTTTGAAAGATTTCAAGAATTTATTAAAAATACTTCAGAAAATACTAATATAAATAAGTTATAGTATTTATCTAGCTTAAGCTAGATTTTTTTTTGGTTGTGACTTTTTATTGCTTTAAATCGTTGGTATAATGAAAGGAGCAAAGGAATTAGATAATATGGAAAATAGATTTAATGAATTATATCAAATGTATAGTAATGATATTTATAGATTAGCGTTTAGTTATTTATTAAATAAAGAAGATTCTGAAGATGTAGTTCAGAAAGTCTTTATTAAATTATATAATAACAAAAAAATATTATCTTTAACACATGAGGATGCTAAAAGATGGTTATTTAGAGTATGTATAAATGAAGCAAAAGATATTTTAAAATCACCTTGGAGAAAATTAAAGGCAATAATAAAAGATGATGTAAAAGATAAAACAGATAAAAAAGATATTTTAATTGAATCATTAAATAATATTAATTCTGATTATAGAATAGCTTTATATCTATTTTATTATGAAGGATATAGTATAAAAGAAATTGCTTTACAAATGGGTAAAAGTGAATCGGCCATAAAGATGCGTTTGTCTAGAGGAAAACTGGCTTTAAAAAAAGAAATGGAGGGTGTTAAATGAAAAAATTAAATGATAGTTTTAATAATACCTTTGATAATATTTCCTTATCAAAGGAAAAATCAAATGATTTAAATATAAAAATATTAAATGGCTATAAAAAAAGGAAAAAGCAAAAAAGAATAGTCCTATCTGTAATACTTCTTTTGAATATTATGTTGATAAGTACAGGTGTTGTATATGCAAATGAAATAAAAGAAATGATAAATAATTTAGTATCGAGAAAGTATAGTGATAAAAATAGCAACAATCCCGTTAGATTTTATGCATTTTCAAAATCAAAAAAAATCTTAAATTATGATGCTAATTTAAAAGAATTTAATTGTGAAATTAGTGATGCGGATAGCGTTCCAAAAAATGATAAATGTTTTTATTATTCTTATGAGGAATTGGAAGACAAGTTGAGTATTAAACTATTAAAAAGTAATTTATTTGAAAAAAAACACTTTTTAATAAAAAATTTAAAACGAGTTGATGGAAAAATTGCTAGCTTGAATCTGGAGTTAATAAAACCGATTAATAATAAGAAATTAGATGGTAATATAAACTTAAAGCTAAGAATATACATAAATACTAAATATTTGGTAGATACTGAAATTCCGTTAAATGAAGAAGAGTATAATATAGAAGAAATGAAATCTATATATTACATTAATAATTTAAAAGTTCCAGTATATGGTGTCGATTATGGATGGGTTAAAAAAATTTGGTTTGAATATGATTCTGCATTATACGCTTTAGATATCTATTCTTCAAATCAAAAATTGGACTCCAATGAAGAGGTAAAAAATATACTAGAATCATTGCATTATTAATTTGTATGAAATTAAGAATAATTGTTATAGTATTTATTTTGTTAATGTCTGTAACACAATCAACTTATATTATTAACAATACTGATGAAATAAATTATAAGAATTCTGTTGAAGATAATGTTATACCTGCAATAAACATTATTAAAAAAGATGATTTAATTAATGAAAATGTTATGTCTACTTTAAATAATTATAGTAGTTTAAAAACAATGATAAAAGAAGCTAATATCCAAATTCCCGTTGAAAATAAATTTATACCTCAAGGAATAACTTTGGTAAGGGGACATTATTTAATCACTGGTTATTATGATTCTCATAAAAAGTCTAAATGTTATGTAATAGATGCACTTGGTGATATAGTTAATATAGTTGAGTTAGATACAGACTCTCATGTTGGCTCTATCTCTTATGATGAAAAAAGGCAATTATTATGGATTCCTGATAATGATGGTGTGTTAAATGCTTATATAGTTTTTGATTTTTTCACTAAACAAAATGTTAAAGCTAAATATAAGTTTAACTATATTAGTGAAGAATTGATTGACTTTCAAAATTCTTCAAAGAAGTTAATTGCCTATTTATGTGTAGATGGTGATTATTTATACATTGGGAACTTTTTTATTAATTCTGAGTGTACTGTAAAAAAATACAAGATTACAAGCAATGATAAAAAAATAGATTTAAAATATATAGATAAATTTATTGTGCCTAAAAAAACTCAAAGTTTAGATTTTGTTGAATATAATCATAAAAAATATTTATTAATAAGCCAATCATATGGAAGAAGTTTTTCATCATTTTTATACGTATACGAATATGAAGAAAAGAGAAAAAATTATGTTGGTGCAGAATTAAAGAAAATTAAAACTCCACCGTTAATGGAACAAATAAGTGTTAATGATTCATTATTGTATTTATTATTTGAATCTAATGCATCTAAGTATTGGAACTGTAAAGAGAGAATAGAATTTATAATGTCATTGAATGTAAATGATTTATTAAATTAATATTTACTTTTTATTGAATAAACAGTAAACTTTTGGTTAGAGTTAGTGTAGAGACTATACTAATTTATGGAGGAGATAAAATTTGAGAAAGATATATTTTGTAGGAGGTTCTCCTTGCGCTGGCAAAAGTACTGTTTGTGAAGATATTTCTAAAAAATATGATTTATATTATTTTAAGGTTGATGACTTTTTAGATAAATACATGAAAAAAGCTGCTTTAAATGATAAACCATTGTGTAAAAAAAATCTATCTATGACATTTGAAGAAATATGGATGAGAGATCCTGTAACTCAAAAAGATGAAGAATTTGGCATATACAAAGAAATATTTGAATATGTAATACATGATTTAGAAAACATAAGTTGTGATAAGGACATTTTAACAGAGGGGTGTGCTTACCTGCCAACATTGATAAAAAAATTAGGAGTTCAAAATACTAGTTATTTAGCTATAATTCCAACAAAGGATTTTCAAATTTTACACTATCAAAAAAGACCATATGTTTCTAGTATGCTTGAGGGGTGTTTGAATAAAAAAGAGGCATTTGGAAATTGGATGGAAAGAGATTTTCTATTTTCTAAAGAAATAGAAAGAGAGTGCAAGAATGAAAATTTTAAAGTGATTATAAATGATGGTAAAACAAATATAGATGAAATTATAATGGAAGTTGTTAATCATTTTGATATAAGTTAAGAAAATGGTATGTTTTTGTAGTAAAATTATTTTAGATGAGAGTATGAGAATAGGTATAGATATAGATGGAGTATTAACAAATGTCGAAGAGTTTGAGATAGATTATGGTAGCAAATATCTTTATGAAAGCGGAATGTTTAATAAGGTTATTAACAATATAGATTTTAAAAAGGAAGATTTAAATATAGACGAAAATATTGGTAAAGAAGTGTGGTCTAAAGCAATATATGATTATATAGAGATTCCTCCAAGAAATTTTGCTGGTGAAATTATTAAAAAATTAAAAGAAAAAGGCAATATAATATGTATAATTACTAATAGAAGTAGTAATTTATCTTATTGTGATATAACTCCTGAAAGAATGAAAGAGATTGTAATAAAATGGTTAAAAGATAATTCAATATATTATGATGAATTAATATTTGCTAACGGAGATAAGACAGCCTTTATTATTACTAATAAAATAGACGTTATGATTGAAGATAACCCAAGAAATATACAAGAGATAAGCAAATTAATTCCTGTTATTTGTTATAATGCTAGATATAACACTGAAATAATTGGTAACAACATTCTAAGATGTTATAGTTAGTATGACATTTATAGTAAATTGGAAGATATGGAATAATTTTACAATTGCCTTAATATAAAATAAAAACCGAACTAATTTTAGTTCGGATATTTTTTTATGGAGGGCCTAGTCGGATTTGAACCAACGATCAGGGAGTTGCAGTCCCATGCCTTACCACTTGGCTATAGACCCATCAATAAACTTAATACTGAATTTCTTTTTTACACTTTTTAATTGTACATTAATAACTTTATATTGTCAATGTGTAATTAATTATTTCTAATATAGTATATTAGAAAATAGTATAAAAAGAACTGTTTTTTAATAATACGAAAAAAATTGTAAGTAAAACTAATTAGCTAATGATAGAATTGTTGTGCAACATCTTTAAGAAACCTTTTAGCGTTTTGTTAATTGTTTTTATTTTTCATTTATTGATTCATTTTTGTTTTTTTCACCTTTAAGTAATTCTGAGACTGAAATGGAAAATAATTCTGCAATTGGAATCATTAAACTGATATCAGGAAAACATAATCCGCGTTCCCATTTACTAACTGCTTTGTCTGTTACGAAAATTTTATCGGCAAACTCTTGTTGAGTCCATCCTTTTTCTTTTCTTAATTGAAGAATAAACTTACCAAATTTTTTGTTATCCATAGAGTTACTCCTTTCCTTGAATATTATACTATATTATTAAAACTTAGTATCTTTTTGTTGAAAAAAATCAACTATGTGTTAGAATAGTTATTTATCTGAAAGAGGTGTTGATTTTGATTGCAGATAATCGAAAGATGAACGATTTTAAAAATCATGTTTTAGAATTACTTGAAAAAGAAAATCTTTTAAGTGATATGCTCTCTGGCTTTGCTGATGGGGGTCTTATAGTTGGGGAGAATAAAATAGAAGAATTTATAAAAATAGCTAATTATCCTCAATTAAATGACATGATTCGTAGATTAAGCAAAGAGGAAATAATGAGTAATGCATACTTAAGTGATATTAAAATTCCTAAGACAGCAATAGGAAATATCGAATTAGGAAGAAAACGCGATATAGCAGCAAATACTCTTACAGCTTATGGTGAAAGAACGCGTGATCTTGAGACATTTGAACCAATAAATAGTTTCTTTATTTGTGATCGTCCTTTAAGATTTCCAGGTATAACGGAAAAGGGGGAGACTGTTAGTTGGATGACTGTTGAACCTTCGGAGATCCAAAGTTTCCAAAAATTTATTGATGAAGCTGAAGGAAATGTATGTCTTTGTGGTTGTGGGCTTGGTTATGTTGCATATATGATTTCTTTAAAAGAAGAAGTTGAAAGTATTACAATTGTTGAATTAAACCAAAGTGTTATTGATATATTTGAAAGTGTTATTTTGCCTCAATTTAAAAATAGGGATAAGATAAAAATTGTTAGATCTGATGCAATAGAATATCTAAAAAATAATGATTTAAATCAATTTGATCAAGTTAATGTCGATATTTGGCGTGATACTTTAGATATGCTTCCTCTATATTTACAATGTCTAGCTATTGAAAAAAAATATTCTAATGTATTATTTTCTTATTGGTTAGAGCCATCATTAAAAGATAATCTTCGTAAAAATATTCTTGAATGTTTTTCGGGATATGAAGGAAATCTTTCTCATTTCCAAAGTTTTATTTATCGCATTGCATGGGATATACTAGATAACACGGATATAAGAACAAAACAAGATTTAAGAGAATTACTTAAATTAGATGATATGCGAGATATTCTTTATCATTGGTATATAACTTATCCTCAAGTATTTGCGGAGTATCAGAAGATTACGGATGAAGAAAATGAAAATATGCTAAAGTTTTTCAATGGATTTAATAAGTCTCAGTTAGCTCGCAGAGAGTATGAAAAAAAATTGAATTTACCTTTCGAATTACCAAAAAAAAATAAATAACTATGTTTATTTATTTTTTTAATTCTTTTAAAATTGGTAAATTAGTGATGTATATATTATTATTTCCGATACCTAGTTTAGTATTTGGTTTTACATTAATTCCATGATAATCTGTTCCGCCAGATATTAATAAGTTATAATATTCGGCAACGCCCGCATAGTACTCTCTTTCTTCTTCACTCATATGTGGGTGAAATACTTCTAAACCTCTTAGTTTGTTTTTAGTCATATCTTCAATTAACTTTTCAAAAGATTCATGATCTAATTCTAATGAATTTGGGTGAGCTAGTATTGGTAAACCATTAGCATTAGTTATAACTTCTAAAGCATCTTTATATTTATGTCCTTTATTTAGATGCCTTGATTTATTAAAAGCATCAATTAAATATTTGTCAAATGCTTCTTGAACACCAGCTACATAACCTTCTTTAATGAGTAATTTTGCTATATCTGGTCTTCCAACATTTTTATTTAAACGCATGATTCCCTCAACGTCATCCATATCAAGTTTTATGCCTGTACTAGTTAAATAATTAACAATATTTCTTAGGTTATAGCGGTTAAATTCTTGCATCTCTTTTAAATAATCTCTTAAATCTTTATTTCTATAATCTATTCCCAAACCTAAAATATGCATGCGTCCTTTTTCTCTTTTTACAGATATTTCGATCCCAGGAATTATTTGAATTAAGGGATTATTATAATCTAGTTCTTCTAGTCCAGCCACTGTATCGTGATCAGTTATCGCGATTGTACTAATTCCCATATTTATTGCTTGATTAATAACTTCTGTTGGACTAAACTGACCATCTGATTTATTAGTATGCGTATGTAAATCAATTAATTTATCTCGTTTTAAATAATAATTTATGACTCTTAATATTTCCTCGGCAAATATGCGTTTTTTATAAGGTAAGTTACTAGTGTTAATGATATTAATCAATTCTTCTATATCAATGTATCCTAATATAAATTTGCCATCTTTTTCTTTTTTAGAAAGCAGTCTCTTCTTTGTTATATCAATATCTTCATCAGTAGTATAATAAATAGTTTTTATCTTTCTGTTAGTTACATTACCATCTCGACTAATATAATTCTTGACATAATTATTTACTGTTACAAATTCTTGTTCGTTTTCAATCTCGACACCAATTTCTTCTTTTATTTCTCTTTTTAATCCTTCATTAAATGATTCGGTATCATCAATTTTACCTCCTGGTAGCATTAAATAACCGTTGTAATTACATACTAATATCTTATTATCTTTTATGGATATTAATCGTGCTTTTTTTACCTCCTTGTCATAAGATATTATTTTTCCCATATTAATTACCATACTACCACCTTCAACTATTATATCTCTTACAACTACATAATAGCAAATAATATGGTATAATAAAAATATATATTAGTAATATTTAATATAATCACTAGTTATTATAGAAATTGAGGACGTTTATGAATATAGATTTTGAATTATATCGTGTCTTTAATGAAGTTGCGAATGCGGGTAATATAACAGCTGCAGCTGATAAACTTCATATTTCTCAGCCGGCTGTGTCTAAATCCATTAAATCACTTGAGAATCAGCTAGGTGGTTCATTATTTGTTCGTACTAAAAGAGGAGTTAATTTAACTGAGGAAGGAAAAGAATTGCACTCTTATATAAAACTTGCTATTGAGCATATTAGAAACGCAGAGAATAAATTTACTGATATGGTAAGTTTAAATACAGGGTTAATCCGTATTGGTATATCAAGAACTTTAGTAAAAGAATATCTTCTTCCTTACTTGGAGGATTTTCATAAATTATATCCAAATATTAAGATAGAGATTGTAACGAATAAGGCATCTGAATTAATTCCTAAATTAAGAGATGGTTTAATAGATTTAATAATAGCTAATTTACCAATAAAAAAATATAATGATATAGATATATATAATTTAAAAGAGATACAAGATATTTTTGTGGTTTCTAAGAAATTTAATATGGGAACAAATGTTATTAATTTAAGTGATTTAAATAAGTATCCTCTTATACTTCAGCCAAAAGGAACTAATACGAGAGATTTTCTTGATTCCATTTTGGGTAAGTATGATATTTATTTAGAACCTGAAATGTGTCTTGCCAGTTATGGATTAGTTCAAGATATGACAACTATTGGTTTTGGTGTAGGTTATGTTGTTAAGGAGTTTGTTCAGGACAAACTTAAATCAGGAGAATTAATTGAATTAAAAATAAATCCTAAAATTCCTAGTAGATATATTGGATTAATTACAAAGAAAGATGTTATTCCATCATTTGCGACTAATAAGCTTATTTCGATGTTAAAAGATTCTTCAAAATTGACAAAAAAATAACCTTGCATTATAATCTCATGGAAAGGAGTCAAGTACTATGAAAACGTGTGTTGTAATATATAATCCCAATAGTGGACATACAATAAAAAAACGAAACATAAAAAAATATAAAAGTATTGTTGAGAGTCACGGTTATTCTGCCACGTTTATTGGTACAGAATATAAAGGACACGCAAAAGAAATTGTTAGTCATATTGGCTATGTTGATTTGGTTATTTCCATGGGTGGGGATGGTACTTTTAATGAAATAGTTCATGGAAATTTAAGCCGAAAAAAAAGACTAGTTTTAGCCCATATACCAGTTGGTACAACAAATGATGTCGGTGTAATGTTCGGCTATGGAAAAGATATTGAAAAGAATATTCATTTATGTTTAAATGGGGAAATTAGAGGTATGGATATTCCTTTAATTAACGGTAGACCTTTTGTTTATGTGGCGGGATTTGGTAAATTTATGAACATCCCATATGAAACTCCAAGAGATCTAAAAAAGAAGTATGGGCATTTAGCTTATTTAGCAAGTGGCCTTAAAGATTTTTTTTCTCGCACAAAGAATTATAATGTTGAATATGAGATAAATGGCGATAAAATAAAAGGAATATATTCTTTTATGTTAGTGTCTTCTGCAACGCGTATAGCAGGACTTAATAACTTTTATAAGGATGTTAAATTAGATGATGATACATTTGAAGTTTTATTTTGTACATATACGAGGAAGATAGATATTTTAAGAGCGATGGCGATGTTAATCGCGACTGATGCCGAGCATGTTGATGGTTTTGAATCTTTTAGAACAAATCACTTAAAAATTAGTTTTGCAAAGTTGCCTAAAAATGCTTGGTGTGTAGATGGTGAAAAATTGGAAATTAGAACAAAGAATTTTGATATTAGTAATGAAAAAAATATTAAAATATTACTTCCTAAAATAAATATAAATAAATTGTTTGTACATAAAAATACTGGAGATTAATCTCCAGTATTTTGTTCTTTTTTTAAATGTTTTAAAATAGTTGAAACTAGAAGGATTATTAAAGCTATAGAAGATAAAATTATACCTAATTTAAAGTGAGGGATTTTATAAACAAACTTTATTTTATGATTTCCTTTAGAACATTTAACAGTAAGCAGTGCATCTCCTAAAGCATAAGTTTCTGCTTTTTTCCCATCAACAAATACTTGCCAGCCTTCATCATAAGGAATAGATGTGTATAGATCTTCATTATCATTAAGATATATATTACCTTCAATTGTGTGTTCTTTAAAAGATATAATATCTAGTTTATTGCTTTTTAAAATATTTGTTGCCTTAGTAAATTCTTCATTGTCTATATAGTAAAGATAGAAGTTCTTTGCATAATAATTGTCGTATACGATATATAAAGTTATTTCTTCCTCTGTAGAATTAATATTAATTATTTTTTGTTCAGAATATGAGTCCATATATGAATAATTTACTTCACTGGGATAATTAGAAAAATCTATATCTTCATCATCTTTATAATATAAGCAATCGCCAATGATCATATATTTGATTGAATAATCTCTTGTGTATAAATATAAATTGTCGCCAGGATTTTTATATTTATATTTAAGAATTGTTGTTTTATCGTCTTTATAAATATCTTGAACATTATTTAATTCTGCTTCTTTTAAAATATTAGAAACTCCAGTAGCACGTTCCATAAAATCATTTTGAACAACAAAGGGGTTAGAGTGAGAATAATTCCAATTTTCAATGTCTTTAGAAACGCCAAAACCAAGTCCAACATTATATGTAAATTCATTAGCAGTTTCTTTAATTGTATTTACGCCAATGTATCTGTTTAAATCATTTGAATCACCAATAAAGTATTTTATATCAAACATTAGATCATAAATTGGTGTAGTTTGGACATAAGAATAACTATTTATTTCATTTCCTGGCATTCCTAAATTATGTTGAAGTATTGCCATTGATTCATATGCCATAGAAGAAAATGATGTCATACCATAATAATTATACCAACTTGAATCATTTAGTGTCATCGTGCTTGTTGATTCAATTCGATAGAACAATTCGTCATCTTGTTTTTTTACAAAATCTAGTAGTTCCATTTTGCTATCATAATTTGAGTAAAATAATTTCATGTCTTGTGTTATATCCCAGTTATAGTTAATGGATACAATAACATCAATACAAGCAACAGCTGTTAATGCTAGATAAAAGATTGTTTTCATATTTTTTAAGAAGTATATTCCAGAATAAAAGATGAAATAAAGTGTTAATAATATCATATTTATGTAAATCATATTTGTGGATATGTCAGCCCAGTCATCTTGAGATATTGAAAGTAAAAGGATCATCAAGAATACATAGGCAAGCGAGAGTATTGGAAAATCAATTTTCTTAATATTTATAAGACTATAAGCAGCAATTAAAACAAGGACAAAGCTATATAAAAATGAATATCTATAAGGTAAGTCATTTGGTACATGGAAAGCATGCAGTATATAGTCAAGCTGCGGAACAAAGAATGCGGCAATAAAGAATCCAAGTAGCAAAATATAAGCAAGTTTATTCTTAATAGGTATTTCAAGGTTAATTAAGTAGGCAAGTAGAAGTGCAACACTTAAAATTCCACATGACACATTAGGGTTCGTTATATCATCACTTGCAAAAACTGTTGTATGAACTCCAGTTAAATGCCCTTTAAGAAAATCAATTATTTGAAAATCATAATATTGAGATGTTGGAATTGATCCTCCAGTTGCCGAAATTGAAGACATTGATGTAAACATTGGAATAAGTAAAAAGAATGTAAGCATTCCTCCTAAAAGAGAAGATGCGCCAAAGATAAAAGTATTTTTTAACCATTTTTTTATTTCTTTTTTTATTGTATCTTTTTTTAATTTTATTTTATAAGTATTATATATTAGGAAATATACAACAGCAAATATACAAATCATGTAGCCAATAAAGTAATTCGCTATAAGCATAATTGCTAGAAAGACTGTGTAACTTCGCCACTTTTGTTTGTTAACAATATTTTCAATACCTAAATTTATAAGTGGCAAGAAGACCATTCCGTCAAGCCACATAATATTCCAGTAATAAGCTGAAAAATATGCTTGAAAGGCATATATAATACCAAGGGGAATTAAGAAAAGCTCTTTTGTTTTAAATTTTTTGCTTAAATAATAAACCATGGTACAACAAGACACTACGGCTTTTAAACCTATGATAAAAGAATAGGATGTTAAAAGCCCTTTTTTAGTGAATAGTAACATTATAATATTAAAGGGACTTGAAAGATAATTTAAAAAGTTTCTAAAGAAGGGTAGTCCCATTGCCATGTTGAAAGAATATATAAAATTATCATTATGATGAATTCTATCAAATAATTCACCTAACATTGGGCCATATTGGTGATAAAAATCAACACACAGAAGTGATCTGTTACCAAAAGGAGTAACATTATTTAATTTGTATAATATACTTATTACTACTAATGCAATAAAAAATGAACATACATAAAGTTTATTACTTTTTATTTTATTAATTAATTTTTTCTTCATAACAACACCTTGTCTATATTATACATAAAAAAGAGTTGAAAATCTTCTAATTTTTCTTTCTTTTTTTAGTTTTTATGCTAAAATATACGAATTGGAGGAAAATAATATGTTAAAAATTAATAATTCAAAGAAAAAAACTAAAAAAAGTTTAGCACTTATTTTAGCATCATTCTTATTTGCATCATCGAATATAGGTACATATTCTGTTTATGCTACTGATTTTCAAGATGATACTATGATAAATGAAACGGAGTTTTATAATCCTAATTTTTCTGACGTAACGAATAATATATTAAAGGAAATAGCAAATAAGACATTAAATAAGAATGCGTTAAGTTCTATTGATATTGCACTTTCTGATAGAGATAAAAATACATGTGAATACTTTATTAGTCAAGGGATATCTTCATTTGCTAATGAACAAAAAAAAATAAAATATGATTATGCTTATCAGAAAAGTGAATATTCTCCGTATTTATATGAAGAATATACTATAGAGGATATTTATATTGTTAATAATTTAAATAGGAGATATTTCGATTTGCCAAGGCAATTATGTTTACTAACAAAATTAAGTGATTTTGGCGGATATTCTCTTTTTGAAGTACATGGGTCCGAACCAACTTACATTATAACGGATAAAGATGGCAGGGTTTTATCCTTTAGCACAGGATATGTTTATAAAGATTTAAGTAGTAAAAAGAAAAATATGATTCCTTTAAAAGATTTCTTAACATACAATGGTTTAAAGAGTAAGAATAGTTATACTTATTTTGAATTATTTGAAGGATTAACCTTTGATGTATCAAAAAGATTAAGTTTTTATGGTTGTTCAACTGATGTTTCTAAGGTAAGTGATGTAAGAGTAGTGGATGCAAATTCACCAATGACTTACAAAGAAAATACAATCCAAGATTACTATTTCCTTAAGTATGAGTGCCCATATCTATTTATTGAAGGGAAGAATATTTATGCTGATGTTTGTAATCCTTCGGCAATTGTTACGATAGATGAAAAAGAGGAGCTTTATTATCATGATCCTAAGACTGATACTAGTTTGTGTGATTTGATGATTCCGGGAAAATCAATAAGCCCTTTAATTGATCTGGCTGCTTTTGCTCGTGATAAGAATTTAAACGTTGGATATTATATTAGTGATAATAGGATAAAAGAGATTAGTAAGCAATTAGAAACTAAAGGGAAGACTTTAGAAAAAACTGCCAATTAATTACTGATTTTTATTTAAAAGAGCTTTGATAGCTCCTTTTTTCTTGCAAAATAAGGCAAATTGGTGTATTATTTAGTAGTTGTTGAAAAGGGAAGTGAAATTATGGATAAAATTATAAACATAGCAGTAGTTGCACACGTTGATGCTGGTAAAAGTACATTAGTAGATGCACTACTTCAACAAAATGGAGTTTTTGGAGACCATGAAGAGTTAGTAGAACAAGTAATGGACTCTAATGATATTGAAAGAGAAAGAGGTATAACAATTTATTCAAAGAATTGTGCCATACGTTATAAAGACTATAAAATTAATATAGTTGATACTCCAGGACATGCTGATTTTTCGTCGGAAGTTGAACGTGTAATAAAGACTGTTGATACAGTTGTTTTGCTTGTTGATTCTGTTGAGGGGGTAATGCCTCAAACTAGATTTGTACTAAAAAAAGCTTTAGAACAAAATTTAAGACCAATTTTATTTATTAATAAATTAGATAAGAAAGATGCACGTATTGAAGATGTTGTTAATATGACATTTGATTGCTTTGTTGAACTTAATGCAACAGATGAACAATTGGATTTCCCAATTGTTTATGGTATTGCTAAACAAGGAATTGCGACACTTGATCCAAATGACTTAGGTGACAAAAATATTACACCACTTCTTGAAACTATACTTGCCCAAGTTAAACCTTATGAAGGAAATGAATCAGATGATTTACAATTACAAATATCTAATCTTGCTTATGATGAGTATATTGGTCGTTTAGGTATTGGTAGAGTTACTTCAGGTAAAATTAAAAATAATGAAATGGTTACTTTAATTAAGAATAATGGTGAAGAAACAACTTTTAAAATAAGTAAATTATTTGTTAATGAGGGCTTAAACAAGATTGAAAAGAGTGAAGCATTCTATGGCGATATTGTTACTGTTGCTGGTTGTAATCATATTTCAATAGGTGACACGATTTGTACACATGGAAAACCTAATCCACTTCCTCCAATTGAAATAGAGCATCCAACTTTATCTATGAACTTCCTTGTAAATAATGGACCATTTGCTGGTAAAAGTGGTAAATTCTTAACTACTCGTCATATTAAAGAAAGACTTGAGAAAGAACTTGAAACTAATGTTGGGCTTGAAGTTGAAGAAATGCCTGGAAGTGACGGTTTTAAAGTATCGGGTAGAGGTGAACTTCATTTATCAATTTTACTTGAAAATATGAGACGTGAAGGTTATGAATTATGTGTTTCTAAACCGACTGTTTTAATGCAAGAAATTGATGGTAAGAAATGTGAACCATTTGAAACTGTAATTATCAATACTCCAAGTGATTATGCTTCAACTATCATTTCTGATTTACAAGAAAGAAAAGGTTTACTAATGAGTATGAGTAATGGAGAAGATAATTATACTCATCTTGAATTTAGTGCTCCAACTAGAGGATTAATTGGTTATCGTTCCTCATTTATTACAAATACTAAAGGCGAAGGTATTATGGTTCGATCATTTGATGAATATAAACCTTATGCTGGAGAATTAACAACACGTAAAAATGGTGTTTTAGTGTCTATGGAATCAGGTAAGACTCTAGGATTTTCACTATTTAATTTACAAGATAGAGGTCAATTGATTGTTGGACCAGCCACTGATGTTTATGTTGGTATGATTGTTGGTATTCACAATCGTGATAATGATCTAAATGTTAATCCTTGTAAGGGAAAACAACTTACTAATACGCGTGCAAGTGGATCTGATGACGCTATAGCATTAATTAAACCTAGAACATTCTCTTTAGAAGAAGCTTTAGAGTTTATTGAAGATGATGAATATGTAGAAATTACCCCTGATGATATTAGACTTAGAAAAGCAATTCTTGATCCTAATGAAAGATTTAGAATTAATAGAAAATAATTGATATAAAACTTATTTCTTAGGAAGTAAGTTTTTTTGTTTATTTGCTATTTTTTCTATTTATGGTAGAATATATACTTACTATTGTATATCGTTGCCATAGAGAATTTGATAGTATAGTTGATGAATCTTATGCAAAAGAATTGATTGATAATGTGACTGTTTATTTAGAGGAAAACTTCAAAGTATTTAATAGTGATCTCGCTTTGAAAGCTTAACTTGGTTCAACATCTAAAAATTTTAACCCTTGTGTTAGTGAGCTTTTGAAAATATGTCCACTTATAAGAGAAGATAAAGCACATTACTCTTATTTAGTCAGTGATTTTGAATATCTTGAGGCCATTCTTAGTGATTTATTACCGAAGAATGTTAGATTAGCAAGAATTTTTAAAAGTATGCTAGATAATCAAGATAAGATAGTTAAAGAACTTGTATCGATTGAAGAGTTTAATAAAGTAATAACGGCAATATTTTATAATTCGGACAAGATAGATAAGGTTTTAGAAGATAATAAATATAGAAGAAGGTAGGTATGTTATGTCTAACTCTAATTTGATGCATTTAAAAAAACTTCGTTCACGAATTATATATAATAAAGCTATATCTCGGGGGAAGATTAAGGCTTTCAGTGAAGATATTTATGATAGCCTTAGGCAGATGATCTATGTTACTTTACCGGCGATTATTTATATAAAATTTGAAAGACCTTTAACTCCTCCAGGTAATTGTATGGACCGTGCATATATTATTAGTGCTGCTATTAAAGATTCTAATGTTGTATGTGGTAAACTAAGCGATATTGGAATTCATTATTGGGTAGAAAAAGGAGAAACTTGTTATGATCCTACTAGTTTATATGAGTATGATAAAGATGTATATTACTCTTTATATGGAGTTAAAGATGTTTTTACTATCACAAGTGAAGAATTAGCAGGTACTGAATTTATAAAATATTGTCATAAGAAAAATGTTGATGATATATCAGGAGATCCTAACTTTTTACGTGATTTAGAAGCGATATTGCCAATTGTTTGGTATGTAGCTTATACTTCTCGTAATGTAGAATATCAAGAAGAAATAAAGAATTATTTAAGTCGTGTTGGATATTTAGAAAAAAAGAACAAAATAATTTTATGATGAATGAATTTATGTTATAGTTGCTATAAGAGGTATTATATGAGGAAAGTAGATTTTCATTCAACGTTTAATAAAGATATATTTTTTAATAAGGGAGCTCATTTAACTTGCACTTTGGTTAATAAGGCTCTTTTATTTGAAAGATTTATAATGATGGAACGTATGTAATTATTAAGACAGAGAATCAGGAATATATTTTCTTTGCTCAAAAAGATGAGGTTTTTTTGCTTGAAGAATCTGATGTATTAGAGATAGAAGAGGTCAAGAAACTTAGATTATCGCGAGAGCTCATCTAGTCTTTTCTCAATTTTTTTAATCATTTCTCTAAGTTCATTAATGGTTTTTTTATCTTCTTTTATGCAATTTATTATAGACTCGTTATTAACGTTATTGCCATTATTGTTATTATTTTGTGATGCATCAATTTTGTTTTGAATTGCTTGAGCTATAGCTGCATTTCCATCAAGTACTTGCCCAATAGTCATTAACCAGTTTCCAACAGCATTTTGGTCATCAACTGTTAGTTCTTCAATTAATATATATCCAATTATTAAAGCGGCTAAAGTATATGTTTTAGGATTATAAAGGAACGAATCGTATTTCATATTAAAGTATATAAAAAAGGAGTTAAAAAATAACTCCTTTTATTCTTTATTAAATTCATCTTCGACAAAACTTGTTTTGATTAGTTTCTTAAAAACTCTTTCGCTACAGATTAAATCGAATTCCCCAATATATTCATATATTTTTCCATTAAATTTAGTTTTAAAATTATTTAATCCTTGATATTTAGAGGTTTCATCAAATGTTCCTGTAACTCCACCTATATCACAGAAAGAGAAGAATTGTTTATATCTTTCTATTATTAGATAGTGTAACATATGATTAGGATTTTCTTTTTTATAATTTTGATCGTAACCGCTAGCGATAATAGATACACGATTTCTGTGTTTTACAACAAGTGCTGCAGCAACAGTAACTTCGGCATGTTTTTTTAGCTCGTTAGTTGCGTATATTATTTTAGCTTTTAAACTTTCTGCCTTACGGTCTGAGTTCATCTTTTTGTTAACGTATCTTCTTTCGCCTGGATTTTGTTGAAGTAAACGTGTCCAGTTGTCATTAATAATTTGTTCATCATCATAAAGTTTTCTAATATTATTAAGATATTTTTGAAAATCAATTTTTACAAATACTAAATCAATTGAGTTATCTCTTGAGAAAACATTAAACATATTGCGAAAATAGGCAATTGGCCTTTTCGATTTATTTTTAGTAAAGTTGTATAAAACATCAACTTCTTTAGCATTTCCGACAGTAAGATACATTCCTCTTTCAATTCCTCTTTTGATTTTTTTACGAAAATTCCTATCTATTTGCATGATACTAAAGTTTTTTAAATCAATGTAGGCATTAAATTTTGGCATCATCAAGTTAAATTCTTTTAATTCCAATCTCCTTTTGACATTGTATGCCTTTAAATCATCGATTATGCGAACATTACCATTATAATTCATTACTAAATTATTCTTTAGAGTTGTTTCACCAATTATTATTTCAGGATTAAACTTTATAAAGATGAAATCTTGTTTTTTATAATAATCAGTAAGAAGTTTTAAAAATGTTTTAAGAATATCATTGTCATAAAAGTTTATTAAAAAACCCTTTGGAGAGTAACCATATTTAATATTGCCTTTAATTCTTTTTGTTAGTACAAGAGTGGCGGCATGAATTTTGTTTTCATCATCTACCATTCCAATATAATCATATGAATAACCATAATCAGTCATTACTAAAGCATATTTGCTTGCTTGACAATAACTACTAAGTGGGTGCATTCTAGCATATTCATCGAATGTAGTGTTACTTAGTTCAACTATTTTCATGTTTCCCCTCCTATTCATAAAAATTATAGCATAAAATTATTCTTTTTTATCTATATTTATTAGTACTTGTTTATTTTTTACAATTGTTTTATACTTATAAGTATGTTGATTTTCAAGTTCTTTTATGTAAATAACTTGAATATTTGTGAAAAGTATGTTAAATTATGGACTAGAAATCAGGTGAATTCGTATGTTAGAAACTATTTTAGTTGTTATATCTGTACTTATAATTGTACTAGTACTGCTACAAAGTAATAAAGCACAGGCTGGTGGGCAAATAATTTCTGGTGGTAATGCTGAGCTTTTTCAAAATCAAAAAGAAAGAGGAGCAGAATTATTAATAAGTAGAGTTACATTGGTGTTAGGAATTGCCTTTTTTGTAATATCTTTAATTTTATATTTAAAATAATGTTAAATTAAGTATAGGAAGTACATTTTTGTGTACTTTTTTATTTTTGGCTTAAAATAAATGTTATAATGGATATGGTGAATAAAATGAGAGAAAATATACTTGAACTTTTAGATAAAGAATTTAGTGCACTTGATTTAATGACAATTAATGATAAGCTTGGACTTTCAAGCGTGGATGATTTAACAACATTAGAATATGAACTTAATTTACTTGTTAAAGATCAAATTGTTTATTTGACTAATAAGAATAAATATATTTTATATAGTAAATGTCCTGATTTTAAAAAAGGGAGGATGCAAATAAATAAAAGTGGAAATGGCTTTTTAGTTTTAGATGATGAGGAAGATATTTTTATTGATCGCGATAATGTTGGTTTTGCTTTGGATGGTGATATTGTTCTTGTTAAGATTACAGAGGACAAGGGGAAAAAGAGAGAAGGAATGGTTATTAAGGTCTTAAAAAGAGATATTAATAACATAGTTGGTCAAATTAAATCAGATGGCACATCTCTTTTCTTTGAACCTGATGATAAGAAGCTTAAAATTACTTTAACAGTGGAAGCTAATAGTTTAAAAAGTTGCGTTGAGGGAGAAATCGTTGTTGTTTCTTTAGTTGAAGATTTGGGAAAGAATAGATATATTGGTGAGGTTAGCAGACATATTTGTCATAAAGATGATCCAGCAGGAGATATTTTAACTATCGCTGCTAATTATGAAATCTATAGTGAATTTCCTTCGGATGCTTTAGCACAAGCGGAAGAATTGCCTGATGAACTTGATGATGATACAATAAATACGGAACTTTCTTATCGTCGTGATTTAAGAGCTGATAGAATTTTTACTATAGATGGTGTTGATACAAAAGATATAGATGATGCTATTTCTGTTGCTCGAGATGGAGAAAATTATCGCCTTCGTGTTTCTATTGCTGATGTTTCCTTTTATGTAAAAGAAGGGACACCACTTGATTTAGAAGCTTTAAGAAGAGGAACTTCATCATATCTTGCCTATTCTGTTTTACCAATGTTACCACACAAGCTATCTAATGGTATTTGTTCTTTAAATCCAAATACTCCAAGATGTGCTTTAACTTGTGAGATGATTATTAATAAAAAAGGTAATGTTATTGATTCCGATATATATCCATCATTAATTGAGTCGAAAAAGAAGATGAATTATACTTCAGTCAATCATCTGTTAGAAAATGATATTATAGATTCTGGTTATGAAGAATTCAGTGATGATTTAAAACTTATGCAAGAGCTTGCTCATATAATACGTGCTGAAAGAGTAGCAAGAGGCGCATCAGACTTTGATATGGATGAAATTAAGATAAAGTGTGACGATACAGGAAAAGCAATTGATGTTGATGTTGTATATCGTGGAGAAGGAGAAAAACTAATTGAGGACTTTATGGTAAAAGCGAATGAAACAGTTGCAACTACCTTATTTAATATGGATTTACCTGCTGTATACCGTGTCCATGGTACTCCAGTAGCGGACAAAGTTCAAACATTCATTGATTTCTGTCGCAATTTTGGGATTAAAATAAAAGGAAAATTTAAAGATGTTACTAATCCTAAAATGTTTCAAAGTTTACTTAATCAAATCAATGTTGCTGAAAGACAAAATAATATTATTAAATCCCTTGCTTTAAGAAGTATGCCAAAAGCTTTTTATGGCACTGAGAATATTGGTCACTTTGGTCTTGCTGTTGTTCCGCCACATACTTCGTATACGCATTTTACATCGCCAATTAGACGATATCCTGACCTTTTGACCCATCGTTTAATTTGGACTTATTTGATAAACAAGAAAACTGATTCGGAAACTAAAAATTATTTTGCCTCATCACTTCCAGGTTTATGTGAGCAATCAAGTAAACGAGAGCTTGCAGCAATTGAAGCCGAAAGAGCGGTAGATAAAATGAAGATGGCCGAATATATGGAAAGTCATATTGGAGAAGAATATGAAGCAATTATATCAGGTGTAACTGGTTATGGTATTTTTGTCCAATTAGAAAATCTAGTTGAAGGATTGGTTTCTGTTGATTTACTTAAAGGTCATAATTTTCTTTATGTTGAAGAAAAAGGAGCGTTAATTGATCCTAAATCAAAGATGATGTATAAATTAGGTGACTTCTTAAAAGTAAGATGTATTGGGGCTTCTAAAGCTGCATCAACTGTTGATTTTGAATTAGTAGAAGAAAAAGATAACAAAGATAATAAGCAACAAGAGGATTAAAATGATAGAGATAAATAATAAGAAAGCATACTTTGATTATTTTGTCATAAGAGAGATTGAAGTTGGTATTGTTCTTACTGGTACAGAAATTAAATCAATAAGAAAAGGCAGCGCTAATTTAAAAGACACATTTGCAAGAATAAAAAATGGTGAAGTGTTTCTAACTAATATGTATATTGCTAAATATGAGGAAGGCAATAGGTTTAATCACGATGAAAGAAGAAGTAGGAAATTACTTTTGCATAAAAAAGAAATAAGAAAGCTTGCTGAAGAAATTAAATTAAATGGTTATTCGCTAGTTCCTTTAAAATTATATTTTAAGGGAGATAAGGTAAAAATACTTCTAGGTTTATGCAAGGGTAAAAAACTATATGATAAAAGAGAAGCTATTAAAGAAAGGGATCTTTCTCGCTCAAATAGAGATGTTTATTAAGCATCTTTTTTCTTTTTTTTATGTACTTAATTATATAAATAAAATTTTTTTGTTCGGCGACATAATTCGACAAAATATTTTCAATGTTTGCTATATAATGGGAATGTATTTTGAAGGAAAAGAGGTGTAGATGTGACTGGAAAAGTTAAATGGTTTAACAATGAAAAAGGTTATGGTTTCATTGAATGTCCAGATTTAGATGATATTTTTGTTCATTATTCAGCTATTAGCATGGATGGATTTAAGACTTTAAATCAAGGTGATGAAGTATCTTTTAAATTAATTGAAACGATTAAGGGTCTACAAGCAATAGAAGTTGTTTCTAAAGTTGCTGAGTACTCAATGTAATTTTTCTTGAATTAGTTCATTAATCCTTGATATAATATCGGTAGGAAGGTGATATTCGTGAATATTAATATTCGTGGAGACAGAATAGATGTTACAGACTCAATCAAAAATTATGTTAAGGAGAAATTAGTTCGTTTAGAAAAATATTTTGATGAACCAAATACGATAGATGCTCATGTTTTAATTCGTGTAAGAAATGGTAATGAAATAATTGAAGTTACTATTCCTACTGGAAAATTTACTTTAAGGGCTGAAGAAAAGAATGAAGATTTATATGCTGCTATTGATTTAGTAGTTGATGTTTTAGAAAGACAGATTAGAAAGAATAAAACTAAGTTAAATAAAAAGAGAAGTGAGGAACCATTTGGATTTGCTGCAATCGAAAGTGATGATGAAGAATCAAGTGAGGTTATAGTTAAAAGAAAAGATATAACTTCTAAACCAATGAGTGAAGAAGAAGCAATTTTACAAATGGATTTATTAGGACACGACTTTTACTTATTTAAAAATGCTGATGAAGAATGTATTTCTTTAATCTATAAAAGAAAAGACGGAAATTACGGTATTATTAATAGTAGATAAATTAAGAGCATAAGCTCTTTTTTCTTGCCTTTTTTTCAATAATACTTTAAAATATCTTTTTAGATAGGGGGGCTTAATATGTTAAGCACAACAAGAGCTATTATAAATAGTATAAATAGATTTAAATATTTAAAAAATATTAATCGTGTTCAATTAAAGCCAAAAGAAACAAATTTTAACTTTAGCAAATCTAATGTATCTCTAGATGAGATAGAGAAATTAGAGAATGAAGTTAGAGTAAATAATTTAAAAGTATTTTCTAAGAATTATGCGTACTTAGCTTTAAAAAGATTTTGGTTTGTCTCTTTGCCAGCTTTGTTAACGGCTTCTTCGATATTTACATTTGTATCGTCTTCTAAAGTGTCAACAAAAGAGAATCTACCCACTTATGATCATGAGGAGATGGAATATAATTCTAATTATGGTGTAAAAAAGGTAAGTGAGCCAGTGTATGTTACGGATGAAGGACTTAAGAATTATACTTTAGCTCATGAAAGTAATGGAATAAAGGAATCATTTGTTCATGATAATATTGTCTTTCGAATCTCTAACAATGATGATTGTTTAGTAGCGAAACTGAATATAACAAATGAGGATAAGTTAACTCTTTCGGAAGTTAAAATTGGTAACTATTTTGATTTTACGGAATATAATCCTGAGGAGTATTCAGATGATGAAGCAGTAAACTTTGATTTGTTATATGATAAAATTGTCAGTATGATTAATGAGTATATTAAACTTACGTATGGTCAAAAAAGAGTTTTAGAGACTCTTAGTGCTGATGAGAAAAAAACAGTTGTTATAAATGTTAGTAAATATGTTAATTTAAGAGAGACGTCTTTAGATGTTTATAAATCAAAGATGGGGTTAAAGATAGCTTTAATTATTGCATTAATTATTAATTTAGTTATAAGTGGTTTTACTATTTGGGATGATCGAGATCATATAACAAAATTTATTGAGCTAAGTTTTAATGATGATGGGTATTTAGTAGAATGTTTAAAAAGAAATACAAATATTATTTATGAAGGCATTAGATATAAAGAAGCATTTTTAGCAGCAGAAAGAGAAAGAATTAAGCTCCTTGAACAAGAAATAAACAAAAATGTAAGTTGTAATGATAGACAAAAGTTACTTACAAGGTATGAGTCTCATTTGCTTGCAAAGGAAAAGAAGAGAAATAACTAATTTTGAGGCTTTTTTAAGCCTTTTTTCTTGCTTATTTCCTATATTTTAGTTAGAATAACTATTTAAGAGGTGATTATTATGTTAGATTTTACAAGAGCTGTAATAAATAACATAAATCAAATAAAGTATTTAAAAAATATTGATAGAATTTCTTTAGAAAAAGAGTTAGATAGAGATACGAATGTTCCAGTAAAGAATGAGGGTTCTTCGAAAATAATTAAATATTTAGAAGAGGAAGTTCGTGTTAATAATTTAAAGGTATGTTTTAAAAATTACTTTTTTGTTAGAAGGACAAGATTTGTTATGATTAGTGTGCCAGCATTTCTAACAGCTCTTGCTATTTCGACGTTTTTTACTCCTAAAAGAGTCGAAGAAGAAGGAAAAGTTACTGAATGTATAATGGAAGAAACGATTTATAGTTCAAAGGATGGATTATGTGAAAAAGAACCTATGAAGTTATATAGATTGGGTGATATTGCAACCATGTGTAGTCATGTCATAGTTGATTCGGATGCTGATGAAGTATTAGATTCAAATGCAACTTTAGATAATTCAATTGATGCGAAAATTCATAATGGTGAAGAGTGTGTAGATATTCAAGTTAGTTTAGCTGAAAATGGGGAAATGTCTATTAGTAGTGCAAATGTAGTGAGCGACTATTTTGATTTAAACGAAAATGAAAATTTAGATTTCCATGAATATGAAGAGAAAGAATATGATAATTTGTTTGATAGAATTGTTGAAATGTTAAAAAATTCTAGATATTTGGAAAGTGATGATAAGAGTATATTAGATAATTTAACACGGGATGAGAAAAGAGAAATCATTATACGTATTGTTAGATATAATGATATAAAATCAGCAAAGGTAATATTTTCTAAAACAAGGTTACCTCGTAGAGTAATTCTTACTTTGATTTCTATAATTTATTGGGTACTTGTCGGTTGTTTTTATTTCTCATATAATCTAGAAATTAATGATTTAGATAATAATGATGGAACATTATCTTTAAACCCAAGGAAAAGAGATGTAGAAAATTTGTTTTATGAGTCGATAAAGATAAAAGAAGCTTTTATGGCAGCAGAAAAGATGAGAATAAATAATTTAAAAGATGCAATAGATAGCAATGTAGCAGAAGCTGATAGAGAGAAGATTCTCACGAGTTATGAAAAAAAGTTGTTAAAAAAAGATAAATCTAAAAAGGTGGTAAAAGATAGATAATCAATTTGACTATAATTTGTAAAATAGTGGCTTTTTTCCACGATTTTATGTTATAATGTTATATACGGAGGGTAATTACTATGGGATTATTAAAAAGTTTAGTAGATACTGAATATAAAGAATTAAAAAAATTTAAAAAGATTGCTGATAAAATTGTCGCATTAGATGATAAGTATACGAATATGAGTGATGAGGACTTAGCATCGACAACAGACAAATTAAAGGCTCAACTGGAAAATGGAAAAACAGTTAATGATGAAGATATTATTGTTACAGCTTTTGCTGCTGCTAGAGAAGTTGCTTATAGACAAATTGGTGAAAAACCTTACTATGTTCAATTACTTGGTGGTTTAGCATTGCATTTTGGTAATATTGCTGAATTAAAGACTGGTGAAGGAAAAACCTTAACTACTATTTTGCCAGCTTATTTAAATGCTTTAACAGGTAAAGGCGTTCACGTTGTTACAGTAAATGAGTATTTAACTCAACGTAATGCTGATTGGATGAGACCAATTTATGAATTCTTAGGCTTAAGTGTAGGGGTTAATTTACATGAGATGAGTCCTGAAGAGAAAAGAGAAGTTTATAATTGTGATATAACTTATTCGACTAATAATGAAGTTGGTTTTGATTATTTAAGAGATAACATGGTTGTCAGAAAAGAAGATAGAGTACTAAGAAAATTAAATTATGTAATTCTAGATGAAGTCGATTCAATCTTAATTGATGAAGCTCGTACTCCACTGATAATCTCTGGTGGTAAAGTTAATACAACTAATCTTTATCGTGAAGCTGATAAAGCTGTTAAATCATTAGTTGAAGAAGATGATTATACGGTTGATCCTAAGACTAAATCTGTTATGTTAACAGAAGATGGTTCTAAAAAGGTTGAAAAATTCTTTAAATTAAAAAATTTATATGATGAAGATAATACCGTTTTAGTGCATCATATAAACCAAGCATTAAAAGCTAATTACGGAATGAAATTAGATGTTGATTATGTTGTTGATGGGGAACAAAAGATAATTATTGTTGACCCTTTTACAGGACGTTTGATGCAAGGAAGACAATTTAGCGATGGCTTACATCAAGCAATTGAAGCTAAAGAGGGAGTTCAAATAAATGAAGAAACTCGTACAATGGCAACAATTACTTTTCAAAATTTGTTTAGAATGTATGCGAAAATTTCTGGTATGACAGGTACTGCTAAAACAGAAGAAGAAGAATTTAGAGATATTTATAATATGTATGTCATTCAAATTCCTACAAATAAGCCATGCATTAGAAAAGATATGTCGGATATAATGTATGCCACTGAAGGAGCTAAGTTTAAAAACATTGTTGACTTTATTAAACAAGTTCATGAAACAGGACAACCAATATTAGTGGGTACAATTTCAGTTGAAAATAATGAGAGATTATCTAAAATGTTAGATAAAGTAGGAATTAAACATGAAGTTTTAAATGCCAAGAATCATGCAAGAGAAGCAGAAATTATTGCTAAGGCTGGTGAAAAAGGAGCCGTTACAATAGCTACAAATATGGCGGGGCGTGGAACTGATATTAAACTTGGCGATGGAGTTTCTGAATTAGGTGGTCTTTGTGTAATTGGTACTGAAAGACATGAATCTCGCCGTATCGATAATCAGTTACGTGGTCGTGCAGGTCGTCAAGGCGACCCTGGTTATTCTCAATTCTTTATTTCTTTTGAAGATGAGTTAATGCATAGATTCGGAGCTGATAGAGTTAAGAATATGGTTCAATCTTTAGGATTAGATGATATGGAACAAGTTAGAAGTAAAATGTTTACTAAGTCTGTTGAATCTGCTCAAAAGAAGGTTGAAGGCAATAACTATGATATGCGTAAGAACTTACTTGATTATGACAATATTGTATCTGAACAAAGAAAGATTATTTATGAAAGAAGAAATGAAATTTTAGATTCAGAGGATATTCATCAAATTATAATTGATATTTTAAATGATTATATAGATGAGTTGATTGAAGCACATATTGCTCCTGAGGGTTATTTAACTAATTCTGATATGGATGGAATATGTGATGCTGTTAATCATAATTTACTTAAGAAAGAAAAAATTAGACCTGAAGATTTATATGGTAAAAAAGAAGATGAAGTTTTTGCAATCTTAAGTGAAAGAGTTATAAAAGATTATGAGGAAAAAATTGAGATTGTTCCAAAAGAAATTGTAACTGATTTTGAAAAACATATATCGCTTCGTGTAATTGATGAAGCATGGGTTAAACATATAGCTGATATGGATCAATTAAGAGAAGGTATAGGGCTTCGTGGTTATGGACAAAATAACCCTTTACAAGCATATGCTTTAGAGGGATATGAAATGTTTGAAGCAATGCAAGATAATATTGATGCTTCAATTGCAACGTTTTTACTTAAAATGGAGATAAAACAAAACTTTGCTGCAAGACAATTAGAAGGCAACGCAGGTGATGGTAAGGAAAAAGTTAAGACAACTGTTAAGAACGAGAGTAAGGTTGGTCGTAATGACAAATGTCCTTGTGGTAGCGGGAAAAAGTATAAGCAATGTTGCGGGAAATGACCGTAAAATAAGGTTTTCCGAGGAATTTGATAAAATTGAAAGTGGTAGCGAAATTTACATTTGTTCCCATAAATTAAAAATAAATAACTAAAACATTGATAAATAAAGGAATGTTAACATAGAGAAAATGATAACATTCCTTTTTGTTTTAGTAAAACTAATCGAAAATGAAAGGGAGATGATAAGAATGATTAGTATTCAAAAAAGGGGAAAGGTGTATCAGTATCGATTTGAAACAGCAAGAGTAAATGGCAAGAGAAAGTATATTTCAAAATCTGGGTTTAAAACAAAAAATGCTGCATTTATTGCAGGGCAAAAGGCTTATGAAGAATATCAAAATGGTGGATATAGGATAGAAGCCTTTATGTCTTATGGAGATTATTTAGATTATTGGCTAGATAATTACTGTAAAGTAAATTTAAAATACAGAACAATAGAAGAGTATTCTGTTATTGTTAATAAGTATTTAAAGATTTATTTAGGTCATTATAGACTTAATGCAATTACAAGTTATCAGTTAAACAAATATTTAATAGATGTATGTAGAAGATATGATTACTCTTATGGATATTTAAGAAATTTTGTAAAAGTAATAAAATGTTCATTTAGAGTAGCAACTGATATCTTTGGATTTATTAATTATAATCCAGCAATAACTGTAAGTTTGCCCCATCTTGCACAATTAAAAAAAAGACCATAAGGCATATTTATACTCAAGATGAAATTGATATCATTTTAAATAGATTTAAAAATAATTATGCCTTTACTTGTGCGTTTTTAACTGCGTGTTTCACTGGTATGAGAACAGGAGAAGTTTGTGCCCTAACGTGGGATAAAGTTGATCTTGAAAAAAGAATTATCAGTATTGAACATAATGTATATAGTAAGGAAAAAGATGAAAAAGGCAAATGGTTTTTGGGTACGACAAAAACAATAAATGGAGTAAGAAAAGTATATATTTGTGATACTTTATTAACCGCATTAAAAAATTATAAAAGTAAACAAGATAATTATAAGAAGGATTATGGTAAAAATTATAAATACTATCATTTAGAAGATGTTAAAAATAAGTATGGAAAAATAGTAGAATATAGGGTAGTTGAAACTACTAGAAGATCTAAATCATTAGAGACGTTAGATTTTGTATTTAGAAAAGATAATGGAGTTTTTAGCGGAACTGACATTGTAAAATATCCATACAAAGTAATTCATACAGACCTAGGAATAAAAAATTGCAGATTTTATGATTTAAGGGGAAGTTACGCAACAAAAAGTTTAAGAAATGGTGTAGAAATTAGAGATGTTGCGGATATTTTGGGTCATAGCAAAATAGAAGCAACGGAGAATTATTATATTTCCTCAACAGAAGTAACACTTAAAGGAGCAAGTGAAAAGTTTGAAGAAACAGTAAAATCAGAAACTATAAATGAAATTATAAAATTTAAAAACTAGAGTTTATATAATTGACTTAAACTACCGACAACGGTATAATGATATATAGAGGTGAAGAGTTATGGAATTTATGACTACTAAAGAAGCTGTAAAAAAATGGAATATTAGTGAAAGAAGGATAAGACAACTATTACAAGATGGTAGAATTGAAGGAGCTGTTAAAAACGGAAACAGTTGGAATATTCCAGTTGATGCAATAAAACCTGTGGATAAACGAGTTATTAAACCAGATTCTACAGAATTTATTATTGATTTAGAGGATAATTATTTTAATGAAGTCGACCAAATAAAGAGAGAATTAGATAATAAAAGACCTATACCGAAAGAAACTTTAAAATCATTAGAAGAATCGATTAATCTTGAATGGACATATAACAGTAATGGTATAGAAGGTAATACATTGACACTTAGAGAAACACAAGTAGTATTAGAGGGAATTACAGTTGGAGGAAAATCAATAAAAGAGCATTTAGAGGCTATTAATCATGAAAAGGCAATTTTATATTTAAATGATTTGCTAAAAGAGAACAATCCAATTAGTGAGTGGAATATCAAAGGTATTCATCAATTAGTTTTAAAAGATATTGATGATGAAAATGCAGGGAGATATAGAAGAGAAAATGTTACTATAAAGGGTGCTACTCATATTCCACCTGATTATTTGAAAGTTCCAGAACTAATGGAAAAATTAGTTTTAAATTATGAAAACTGGAATAATTTCCATCCAATTATTCAGGCAGCTTTATTACATGGGGAATTAGTTAAAATTCATCCATTTGTAGATGGTAATGGTAGAACTTCAAGATTACTTATGAATTTAGATTTAATGAATCATGGGTTTAATCCAGTAATAATAAAAAAGGAAGATAGATTAGAATATTATGAAGCATTAGATAAAGCTCATACAACTGGTGATTACACAGATTTTGTTAAATTAATAACTAAGTTGGAAATAGAAATGTTAAAGAAATATTTAAAATTGTTATAATTGGAGGTATTATGGAACCAAGAGATTTATTAAAAAAATTACATCCTAATCAATTTTCGGATTCAAAGATTGTGGATAAAGTTGAGTGCCCTAGAGAAATATTAGATTTTCATTTATCAAGACTATCAGAGCAAAATAAGCATTTTGATTTTGAAGAATTCATAAGAAAATTATTGGAAAGAGAAGTCTGTCCTGATTTAATAGAAGAAACAGGTCCATCTGGAGGAGGAGATGGTAAGGTTGATACAGAAAATTATCCAGTAGCAAAGGATATTCAAGAATTTTGGTGGTATGGCTTAAATGGAAAAAATGACAGGTGGGCGTTTGCAATTAGCCTAAGAAAAAGTTGGAAATCAAAATGTGATGGAGATATAAAAAAAATTATAGATACAAAAAGAGGATATACTAAAATCTTTTTTATAACCAATCAATCGATTAAAAATGATAAAAGATTAGAATATCAAGATAATAAAAGTAGGGAAACAGGATTAGATATAACTATTTTAGATAAAACTTGGATATTAAATAAAGCTCTACATGAAAAAAATTTGGATCTATTAAAATTAATTAATATTACTCAACCAATTAAGGAAAAAGAAATTGGTCCAAATGATTTAAAAAAACAAAGACGTGTAGAAGAAATAGAAAAGAAATTACAAGACTATTCTTCAAAAAAAAAGATTAATCAAGAAGTTATTGATCTTTCTATCGAGTCTGCCATTATAAGTAGAGATTTAGAAGAAGATGAAGTTGTTGTTGTAGGAAAATTTGAACGTGCTTTAAGATTTGCGAAAACAAAAAAGAATATTGTAGCACAACGAAAGATTTTATATGATTTAGCTTGGTACTATCATTGGTGGCTAAATGATGATATAAATTTTGAAAAGTATTACGAAGAATATCAAAGTGAGGTCATTAAAGATAAAAGTATAGAAGAAATATTAAATCTGGCAAATTTATGGACTTTAGAATATACTAGAAAAAATAGGGATAAAGATACGGTAAAAAATAAAACAAAAACATTATTATACCTTTTAAGTGAAAAAGAAGAATCTCAGAGTCGAGTTACACAACTAGAGGCTAAAACAAGAATATGTATTATAAAAATCACTTTAGAGGAAAGCATAGATAGACAATTTGATGATTTAATTAACATTGTTGAAGAAGCAACAAAGTTCAAAGAGTACGATTTTATTGTTTTAGCAAAAATGATTGAAATATTGCTACCAGTTTATAATGGAAATAAAAAATATGATCAACTATATGAATTAATAACAGATAAGTTAACAAACAGAAAAGGTGAAATTCAGCGTGCTGAAATGTATTTAAAAAAATCTAAGTTGCTTTCTTCATCTGGTAAACATTATGATGCTATAAGTATTCTTGGAAAATGTTTAACTTTATTATATAAAGAAGAAACCAATGGTAAGTTAGTAGAAGCATATATAAATATTGGTGCCAATTTTGAGTCTGTAGGACTATTATATGTAGCTAAAAATTATTATATTGCTGCTATTACATTATTTATAGATTTGTATTTTAAAGAAGGTGATTTAGATCTTTTCTCGATAAAAATAATAAATAGAATTATTGATTTGGAAATACAATTTGGTAATATAGAACATGCTATTCAGTGGATTAATATTAAAAATATATTTTTTAGTATATTGGTAGATAAAAATGAAGAATTTAACCAAGAAACTGAAGAGGAGTTTCTTTTGCAAAGAGATGCATTACTTTCATCACAAATATTAAGAACAAAATTTGAAGATTTTAAAATATTGGATAAAATAATATATGAATGTTCTAATAATGGTTTAATTATCTCGGAAGTTATGGCTAAATATGCATTAGGGGAATATGATAATAGATTATTGGAGGAATGTAATGGAGATAAAAATCAAGTTGATAAACAAATAGAAGATTTTTATATAGCTTCATTAAATCAGAGACTTCCTATTCCTATTTATTATAATGGAAAAGAAAATACAGTTAATTCAATGTTGGGTGGAAATAAATTAAAAATATATTATACTTCTACAGATTTAATGCATAAATTTGCTGAATTTATAATGGCATTATTAGAGAATACTTTTGCAACAATTCATAAACATAACACATATATGCGTGGGGATATTATAATTCAATTGCAAGAAAAAGATAGTGGAACCTTTGATGTTAACTATTCGTTTGATGGAATAGATACATATATTATTACTTTGGATTCATTTAATATGTATGATATTTCTATAGAAAATCATCAAATAATTACAGATATGCTGTTTAAATTATTAGCTAACATATTAGCAGTTAATTTTATTTATAAAGATTATGAAAAAACTTTTAAAGAAATATTTGAAGATGAAAAGGCTTTTGAAAGAAGTTTAAATCACACAAATAGTTTATATAATCTTAATAAAATATTTGGTATTGAAGAAGAAAAAGATATTTCTGTTAATAGTATTAGTAGAACTAAAGAATGGTATTCAGATATTGAAATAACCAATGCTAAAAAGGAAACTGTAGATCCTTTTGATGATAAAAAGAATATTGTATATGGTGTCCCTGAAAACAATCCATTTGAGAACATATCACATAGTAATATTTATTCTTCAGGATTGATTAAATGTAATCATTGGGATGCGGCTAAGTGGAAAGGTGTTGTGTATTTAGGAGATCTAATTAATAATAAATTTATAAAAATAGGATTTTTATTTGAAAATGAAGAAGGTGCAAAAAGAGTTTTTCAAGATTTGATAGACTATGCATCTAAAGAAGATAAAGAGGGGAAAATAATACTATCTTTTATAAAAGGAATTAGTAAATCTGATATTTATGACTATAGAGTTATGATTACAGGTAAAGTTAAAGTTCCTAAAGGTATTACTACGAATATTCTTATTAATAATGCAACTCGTTTTCATCAAATGAATTGTAAAGATGATAAAAATATAAAGATTTTAGAAGAGATTATTGAAAAAGGAAATAATCCTAAAATTACACTTTTGCCAATGATTGCCACAGATGAAGAAATTATTCCTTTATGGGATTATGAAATAGTGTTGAAAAATGTCAATATAAAGCATGCATACGAAATTGGGAAAGGAGATTTAGAAGCGGCTGCTATTTTAAAAGAAGATATTCCAATAATTCCAAGAGAGATAAAGAATCCCCCTATAAAAGAATTATTAAAAATGAAACAAAATAATATTTAGCATTTCTTTGAATATTGAGTTGATTATTTTAATTATTTTTAGTACAATCTAGATGTCAAGTAGTGCTACTATTTGATAAAATAGGATTTAGTGAGCGAATGAGAACAATGTTCCCATTTTGTTCCCATTAGATGAAATATTTATAGTAAACATAATACTATAAATACCATAAATACTGGATGCTTCGGAACCCTTTTTCCCTTTAAATACTAGTAATTACAGTAATACTATAAATACTATAAATACCAGATTCTGTGGAACATGTGGTTCGGGCAAAAAGTACAAAAATTGCTGCGGAAAGTGAGATAAATAAAGGGTTTGCGATAGTTTTGTAAATTAAAAAAATGTTAACAAATAGGGATTTGCTTGTAAATAATTTAAAATTGTGGCTCAATGCCTAAAAATAAAGGATGTAAACATAAAAAATATGTGAACATCCTTTTAAATTTCAAGAAAGTGAGGTAATTTCTATTGAAAAGAGATGAAGTAACAATAGAAATTATTGCTAAATAAAATAAAGTGGGAAATTTATGAGTAGGTAATGTAAAACAGATATTTATTGTGATAGAATTATTTCAAATGTGGGCTACTTAGATGATCCAGGTGAAAAATTTAAAGATGGGACATATTTACGAGATTGGTATAAAGAAATGCTAAAAATAGCTAAAAAAGAACTTGATTTATGTAAGCATAGTAGAGATTATAAGATTTCTCGTGATGATATATATGTTATTGAAAGACTTGCTTATCTCGATGACTATTTAAGAGGTATAGATGTACTAAGCATAGTAGATAAAAGAAACGTTTATTATGATAAGGCTGCAGAATATGGTAATGTATTACCTAAAAGTAATGATTATCGTTTTGCTGATGGAACTTTTATGGCATCTTGGTATAATTCTCAATATAAAAAAGTAAAAGAACTTATGAAAAAGTTGAGGAAAGAGAACTATAGGTTATCTAAAAGTGATCATGATTTACTTTTATGGTTTAATAAATTGCATACGGCTTTAAGCGATGCTTGGTTAGATAAAGTTTTGGGTCCTGAAATAGCGAAGCGTATCAGGAATGGATTGTATTTTCTGAAGAAGTTGCTAAAAATCCAAAAATGTTAAAAACAAAGAAATTGTGTGAAGGTATTGAAGATTTTTATTATATAGAAGATTTTATTACTGGTTTGGAAGAAAGAATGAAAGATATGGCATGTAAATTATTTCCTTGTTCAAAAATTTCTGTGGAGGAAATAAATAAGCATTTGTATTTAAGTAAAAAATAAATCTTTATATGCTTTTATATATGCTATAATTATGGAAGTGTAGCTATGGGTGGTGCAATTAATGTCTACGACAAAAGATTATAAAGATTATGTTTTAAATCAATTAGAAATTATGGATGGCATTACTTGTAAATCAATGATGGGTGAATACTTGCTTTATTACAAGGATGTATTATTTGGTGGTATTTATGATAATAGGGTACTTGTTAAAATAGTTTCTAGTAATGATTTATATAATCTTTCTAGAAAAATACCTTATAGTGGAGCAAAACCTATGTATTTAATAGATGATTTAGATAATAAAGAATTACTTAAAAAAATTATATTAGACACTTGTAAGTCTTTGCCTTTAAAGAAATAGTTACTAAAGATGTTATATGTAATAGCATCTTTTTCTATTGTATATATTTTCTTTATTATGTATAATTACTTTAAAGTGCGGTTTATTAAGGATTGGGATTTATGAAATTTTTACAAAAAACGATACCAGTAATATTTATTGTTATGTTTAGTTATATTCTTATACTCTTGTTCTTTTTTGGGAATATAGATTACATTAATCAAAGAAACTATTTGTTAAGTAATATTTTTTCTATTATTTTTATAATTATAATTTTTTTTATATTTTTCTTTTTTAAAAATATAAAAGATTTTTCAAATAAAAAATACTATATAGTACTTGCAATACTTTCTTTAGTCTTATTTTTTGTTCAGATGTTTGTAGAAGTTTATGGTTATTTCACTCCTACTTGGGATGCTGGACATTTATTGAGAACTGTTGAACATTTCCTTAATTATAAAGTTATTAATGACATGGAATATATGACAAGGTATCCTAACAATACAATGTTAACGTTTATACTTATACTATTTAGAAATATACCATTTTTTGGAAACTCTAATTTTATCTTTCTTTTCTTTAATTCTTTGTTCGTTAATATAAGTGCAATTTTTACTTCTTTAACAGTTAAGAATTTAACCCATAATAATAGGTATGCTTTAAGTTCTTATATATTTTTAATTCCGCTTGTTGTGTTAAGTCCTTGGATACTTGTTGTATATTCTGATACATTTGCATTAATATTTCCAATTCTTGTTTTGTATATTTATACGAAAGATAAAAAAGATTGTTATGATTATTTTTTTATATGTTTATTATCGCTATTTGGTTATTATATTAAACCTACAGTTATAATTGTTTTACTTGCTATAATTATTGTTGAGTTACTTACTAATTTAAGAAGAATTCTTAATTTTAGAAAATGGAATTTGAAAGTTGTTTTAAAGAACATCTCACTTTCACTTTTAGGATTTTTAGTTGTATTTAGTATAAATGCTGCTGCAAGAGTTTATGTTGAATATTATCAGGTACCAAATGTTGTTGAGTTTAAACTAGTACATTTTATCGCGATGGGATTAAATGAAGAAACACAAGGTATATTTAATGGCAGTGATGTAGATGATTCAATTAAATATGGTATGAATCAAAATATTGATAAAATAAAAAAGAGATTATCAGAAAGATCTTTAAAAGAACATCTTGACTTTTTTTCAAAGAAAACTTTAGTTAATTATAATGATGGTTCATTTGCTTGGGGTAAAGAAGGAGCATTTTTCTTAAATGTAAAAAAGCAGTCACATCCCATTAAGAAATTTATTAATAATATTTTCACTCATGATGGATCTTTTTATAAAGTTTATTTGTTGATTGCTCAATGGTTTTGGTTAACTTTACTATTTTATATTCCATTTTGTGTAAAAAAAGCAAACTCTAAAAAGGAACTAGTAGTAATGCTTACTTTAATTGGTATAACCTTATTTTTAACCTTATTTGAAGCAAGAGCTAGATATTTGTACTGTTATTCACCAATATATGTTGTAGCTTTTGTTTTAGGAAATATAAATGTTTTAAGTTATACAAAAAAATGGTATAAGAAAAAATAATGTTTGCGCATTATTTTTTTGTTATTATGTCAATTAGCTTATTGACACTAAAATTTGGCACTCTTTGTTTAAGAGTAACTATACCAATATATCTTTTAGGGACTTTAGGGGTAACATCAAGCTCATATAGTTCTTTGTTATTGAGTTCAGATTGAATAAATTCTCTTGTTGCATAGCCAATGCCAAATCCTATTTTTAAAAAATCCATAATTAAATTATAACTAACGATTTCCATTTTAGGTATTAAGGTGGTTTTATTTTCTTTTAAATAGTTGTCTAAGTATTCTCTTGTGTTGGATGGCTTTTTTTGAAATAGTAAAGGATACTTATTTAGTTCTTTAAGATTAATTTTGCCGCTTAGTTCTTTGTAATAGTCTTTATTTGTTACAAATATATCTTGAACATCCATAACTTTTTTAACACTTAAATCTTTATATTCTTCCATTGGCATATTAAGTATTAATATATCTAGATTTCCGTTTCTTAAATCTTTTAATAATTCTTCAGTTAAGTTATTCGTTATGTTGATTTCAATATTTGGATAACTTTTATGAAATTTTTCAAGATAAGGCATTAGTACATGTTTACTTACTGTTGCACTTGAACCTATCCTAATATTTCCATAATCTAAATTTTTTAAATTAGTTAAAGCGTTTTCTCCATTTGTAAATGCTTCCACACCTTTTTTTATATAAGTAAAAAGTATTTCTCCTTCTTCTGTCAATGAAACACCTTTTTTTGTTCTTACAAAAAGCGTTATACCGAGTGTTTCTTCTAATGCTTTTATTTGATAAGAAACTGCTGGCTGAGAGATTAAAAGAATTTCAGCAGTTTTAGAAATACTTTTATTAATTGCTGTATAATAAAAAATTTTATAGTGTTCATAGTTAATATCCATATATAAGTCCTTTTTATGTCTAAAATAAAAAATATATATTTTATTTATACCATATTTTTTTCTATAATACAAGCAGAAGAGGTGATATATATGTTAAAAGAGCAAATATGTAAGGAAGGTATCTTATATGAAAATATCGTTGGATATTATTTATTTGAAGGTTATGATGGCGAGTTATCTTCACCTATATGTGTTTCCGAAAATATGAATGAAATAAATGATTTAGAATATTATTATACGGAATTTTTTTCAGAAACTTCAGAAAGTGATTATCACACTTTTGTTCAAAAGTATAGATTTAAAGGTATATATATGACTTTTAGATTAAATAATCTTGATTTAAGTAAATATTTTGAGGGAATTAAGATTGATTATAAAAATTTTAATGATCAACTAATTGCTTTTGTAAAAAATATACTTACAGAAAATGGAATGTTAAATAAAGATGATAATGTGTACATTTCAGATGGTAGGCTTAACATAGTTTTATTGAATAAGAATTTAGATAATAATATTAGAGATGTTGGAAGTAAAATTCTTCATGCTATTAGAGATTCTTTAGATGCAAGTGGTTTTCATATTACTAGAATGTTTGGAAGTTATATTCTACTAATGAAAAATGCTAATAAATTGAAAGCTGTGGCTGCCACACCCATACCTATTAAATATTGTCCACTTATGAAAAAACTTTTAGAAGAAGTTGGTGGGGATAATGCTAAGAAATTAATTGAGTGTTTAGGTAAATCAGATTTACGAAAACAAACTAAAGAAATGTGTAATCTAATAAATGAAGTAGTTATTGAAAGTGGTTATTTTGATACTAATAGACCTTTAAATTCTTGTGAAGCAAATGTTTTGTTTGGAGCAAGTGAGACAATGTCTTCAGCCTTTAAAACAGGACTTATCGATGCCGCTGTCATAGTTTCTAATAATCTAGGAACAATAATCACTACTAATGAATTTAATACTCAAGGTGCAGTTAAGAGAATGACAGGACTTTTTCATACAAGTCCTAACAAAACAATTCTTGAAAGGGCTAAAGAAGCAGGTATTATACCAGTATTTCCTTATACGGCCATTATTGATCAATTAGAGGGAGTAAAAAAGGCAATAAGTTTAGGGTATAAAAAAATTGCAGTTTCAGTAGCAGCTCAGGATAATAAATTGCATAGAGAACTTGAAAGATTAGAAAAGGAGAATAATATAAAAATATATAAATTTGGTTTATGTTCTACAGGCATAGATTATGCTACGGCTATTTCTATGCGAGATTATGCCGATGTTGTTTGGTCATGTGCATCAAAGTATGTTAAATCAGAAATTGCCCCGAATGCTATTTTACAAGTTGGAGTAAAAATACCTGTCTATATAATGACTGAAAAAGGCTTTGAGATAGTAAAAAATCATTTGCAACTAATGAATGGGGGCGTATCGTTAAGTGATGAAGATATAAAATCTCAAGAATCCGTTATTATTAATAGCAAGGATGGACTTAAAGTTTTAAAGAAGAACAATATCCATAATTGCTCTGATTGCCCATATCCATGTGTTTAAACTAAAAATTCTATGTTATAATTAATTTAAGCAATATAATGTTGATATTCCGAAAATAAAATGTCTAATGAAAGGATTTTTAAGTAAAATGATATTTTCTAAGTATTACTCACCTATGGGAGAAATTGTTATCGCTTTAGATGGTGACATGCTGTGTGGTCTTTGGTTTGCGGGACAAAAGCATTTCCTTTCGCGATATAAAACAGATATATATTTTTATTCGGATAATGAAGAAACTTTAAAAGTTAAAAATTGGTTAGATAATTATTTTAGTGATAACAAACCAAATATTGAACAGTTAAAAATAAAGTTAGAAGGAACTCAGTATGAAATGCGTGTTTGGAATGTGTTAAAGACTATCCCCTATGGAGATACGATTACTTATAAAGATATTGCAGATTTACTTAATACCAAATCATATCAAGCGATTGGTGGGGCCGTATCACGTAACCCTATTTCAATAATAATTCCTTGCCATCGAGTAATTGGAACTAATAATAAAATAACTGGTTATGCGGGGGGAATTGAGAGAAAACTTAAATTGCTTGAATTAGAAGGCGTAAATATAGTTAAATTTAAATAAAACTCATTTTTATGAGTTTTTTTAGGTTGTTAGAAGTGCCTTTACAATAATGGTGTATATTAAAAGTAAACTTTACGAAATAAATGTAAGAATTGCCAAAAAACATGATATTCTTATATTGATAGAAAATATATAAATAGAAGAAAAGAGGATATAGAATGAAATTGGATTTTAGAATAGCAAATGAAAATGATGTAGAAGCGATTATAAAACTTTGTAATGAATGCTTTGAAGAAGAGACCAGTTTAGATTATGCAAAAAAAGTTTTTAATGAAACTAAAGATGATAAAAATCAAATATATTTAATTGGGTCTGTTGATGGTGAGGTTATTGCTCATACTAAGATAACTATTATTCCAACAATTTATGAAAAGATGAATAAATATGCCATATTAAATCATGTTTGTGTAAGACCAGATTATAGAAGACATAATTTAGCAACTCAAATGCTAGAAGAGTGTAATAGAATATGCAAGGATAATGGGTGCGTTGCAATGGAGTTATGGTCAATGAATTTCCGTGAGGCAGCCCATGCTTGTTATAAAAACTTTGGCTTTCATGTTGATGATGCTAAGTTCTTCTCTATAGGTGTAAAATAAATTAGGAGTGAAGTATTATGAAGATAAGTAATGTTTATGTTGGTGGTTGGTTTCAAAGAACCATGCTTCAATTATCAGAAATATATGATTTCTTAAGAGATGGATCATCTCAATTAGCATTAGATCCTGAAAAACTTGCAGAGTATAAAAAAGAATTAAAAATAGGTAAAATTGATTATGATGTAGCTGGTGAAGAATTTATTCAATTTACAACTTCTCTTAATATAACTGTTAAGATTTTTGAAGATGGTTTAATAACACTTAAAAATAGTGAAGTCAGTGAAGATACATTATTTGCAGATATTGATCATGTAACTGATTATTATGAAAACAAATTGTCACCTGCTTTGTCTTATCTTTTTAGTTTAGGTGCACCAATTCCTAAAGAACTTGCTAGCATAGAAACTATTTATCCATATTTTGTTACAGTTGATAAGGCCACTAAGAATCAAATAAATGAACTTTTGTCAAGAACAGAAAAGCAAAAATATTTTGAGTTTAAAAATGAAAAGTATGATGTTGTTAGAGGAGATAAGTACTATTTCATTAATAACAAAAGTCAATCTATATCCAATATTGAAAGATATATTGAAGAGCAAATATTTATTCGTGAATTTAAGGGACAATTGCATCGTTATTTAAATATTCATAGAATTATTTGGGAAAAAATTGATGTAGTTAAGGAGAATGCTAATGTTAAGGGTGCTGATATTGTTAAATTCACATCTAAATTAGATGGCTATGCTAAGACGATAAGTTTAATAAGTGGTAGAATTAATCAAATGAGTTCTTATATATCTACACGTGAGAAGATTGCTAAATCTGATTCTGAATTAGAGGAATTCTTAAGAATTAGTGGATATAGATATGAAACTTTACGTGATACTTTAGATTATATTAAACAAATTTGGAATATGACGAAAGACTATGTAAGTTCTGCTCAAAAGTTATTTAATGGATTAAAACAAGATGTAACTAGTAATTCAATTAACAGTTTAACAATTGTTACTTCAATGAGTGCAGGTGTTTCAATTATTGGACTTCTCACGAAAACAGAGCCCAAATTTACAACATTTGGATTTGCCTATTTTATTTTGCTAGCTTTGATTGTATTTATGGCTAACAAGGTACTAAACTTTATTGCTAAAACTAAAAAATATTCAATCAATGATATTGAATATGAGAAAGATATTAAGTAATTATGAAAAGATATTTTGATATCTTTAAAACTATAATGAGAATAGCTGATAAGAAAAAAGGCATGGTAGTGCAAATGTTTATTAGCTGTTGTCTTTATAACGTAGCTGGCTTATTACCACCACTTGCAACATCTGGAATAATAGCTGCTATTACCGAAAATAATTTTAATGGTATATGGATATATGTTTTAATGTATTTGTTGTTTTATATTGCTTATTTTGGTTGTTTACGTTGGAACTATTATACGTATACGATTTTAGCAGACTATTATCATTTAGAAGTTCAAAAAGACTTATTTGATCATGTAATCTCTAATGACACGATATTTAGTAAGATGTCTAAGGGTAAAGTTATTGAAACTTGCAGTGACGATATTAGATACTTAGTAGATATAGTTGACTGTGCATCAGAAGCTTTAATGGGAATTCTTAAACTTGTCGTTATTTTATTTATATTTTGCTATTATAATGTATTCGTTGCTTTATTTGCTTTTGTTGTTGATTTTATATATTTAAAATTAATGAATACCAATTCTAAAAAAATATCGAAACATTATGAAGGTACAAGAAAGTATGAAGATAAAATAATTGATACATTTAATCAGAGTCTTTCTAATTTAAAACAAGTTAAAAGTTTAAATATTATGGACAGTTTAAATAATAAATTAGATAAAACAAGAAAGAGTTGGAAGGAACAGTATAAGTTAAAAAGAAAATATACATCATCGAGATATTGTTTGATTCCTTACCTGGTTTACTTTGGTAAAATAGCTTTATATATTTTCTTAGCTTTCTTAGTTGTTAATGGTCGTTTAGCACTAGATAAACTAGTTTTGCTTATAAGTTATTTTGAAATGACTATTACAGTTACTGATACAATGCTTGACTATTTACTTAATTTAAGTAATTATGGAATTCGTATTAATCGTATAGCTAATATTTTAAATTATACTTCATCAACTGTTTTAGACTATGGTGAAATTGATAATGACTATATTAATGGTTCAGTAAACTTCGACCATGTTAATTATGAAATCAGGGGTAAGAAAATCTTAAATAATGTTTCATTTAAAGTTTTTCCTAATGAAATTACTGCAATAGTTGGTAAAAGTGGATCAGGAAAAACAACTATTTTAAATTTACTTTATCGTCTTGATAGAATAAAATCTGGAAGTATTTTAATAGATGACGAAAGTATTTATAATTATACAAAAAAAGTTTATTCTTCAAATATTTCTGGTGTATTTCAAAAACCGTTTATGTTTGAGATGAGTATTAAAGATAATTTATCTTTAGTTGATTCTAATCTGAATAATCAAATAGAGGCTTGTAAAAGGGTAGGCATTCATGATTTTATTAGTTCTTTACCTAAAGGATATAATACAGTTATTGATCCTGAATCAACACTTTTTTCGGAAGGTCAAAAGCAATTATTAGTTATTGCAAGAGCTTTACTTACAAAAGCGGAAATATTACTCTTTGATGAGGTTACTAGTAGTATTGATCCTGATACTACAACTCAGATTAGTGCGTTACTAAATGATTTAAAAAGTGATCACACAATTATTTTAGTTACACATAAACCAGAGATGATGATGGTGGCTGACCGAGTAGTAGTAATGGATAAAGGTAAAGTTTTAGCTAAGGGTAAAAACAAAGATGTATTAGCATCTAATTCTTTATATCAAGAATTAATGAATAGAACATTTGCTAGCGTTAGTGTTTATACTGAAATGTAAAAAGGGAAGTTAATCTTCTCTCTTTTTTTGTAATATTTTGTCGAAAAAAATACTCAGATATTTACTTTTTTGTTATTAATCATTTATAATGAAAATGAGTAAAAGAAAGGAGGATAAAAATGAACGAAGAAAAGAAATGTGATTGCACTGAAGAATGTGAATGTGGATGCCAAGAAGGCATGGAGTGTACATGTGAAGGTGAATGTCATTGCGAATGCCAAGAAGGCGAAGAATGCAATTGTGAAAATTGTGAATGTGATTCTGAAACAGAACCAACTGAGTAGTTTAAACGGATTATGTTATCCGTTTTTTTGATGAAAATAAAAACACACTTTGTAGTGCGTGATATATTTTGCTTATTATTAGGAACATTTAGGCCATTAAAATAGTTGGTGATGCAGTCTTCAATTTTACTGTTTAACAATGTGGAATTCATATAGAAATGTTGATAAGAACTTTAATGATTATAGATACAATTTTTCTTAAAGTATTAAGAAAAATGGGTATACTGTTCCTTATGGATAAACACCTTTGGATGATGAAGTTATTGGTGAAGATATTCATTTATATATAATGACACCATATTTAATAATGGACTCAGACATGACTAATGCTTTAATCTTCGCTGCAAAAAGAGGTGTTGATGTTCGAATTGTTATTTCAGGAATTCTAGATAAAAACAAGTTTATACTTTGACAGTTAATGTGGGGTATATTTAATTAATGATATTAAGAATGATTTCTTAGCTACTTTTAAGGATAGTCATAAGTTAACAAAGAAAGGAGTTACACCTAATATATTTAAGGGACTTTGGCAAGTTGTTTTAAGATTATTTACACCACTTATGTAAGATGATTAATATCATCTTTTTTTGTCCTAAACACGATAAGTATTTAAACATATTATATATTGGGAAGTGATAATATGTTTATACTTATATGTTTATTAACAATTTATTTTGTTTATGTTATTACAAAATTAATTGTGTATATATTAGTTAAAAAGTATGGAAGTATTTCTTATGATGGTTTAACTTTTGTTGGATTTAAATATGACTATAAAAAGGATGCTTTCATTCCTTTAAATAATTCATGGCAAAGGGTATTTGGTTATGGATATACGTATGATTTGCTTGCTCCATTTGCTAGTATAATAATTGATACAGAAAGAGTCTATTTTAAATATAAAGATTATAATTATTTAATATCGTTTTGGAAAGGTCAGTATGGTATAACAACAGGAGCAGAAATAGGAATTTATCGAACTAAAGATAAAGAAGTGTCTAAAAAAACAATCTATGGAGCTAGTGAGAATCTTTTAAGTATGAGTTTTATATTATATAAAAATGGTGAAAAGATTATAGAAGTATCTGATACTAATTGGTGGTTAGCTGCTTTTAAATTAGGAATGTTTTCTGATCCAAAAGATTTAAAGATGGATATATGTATAACATTTCCTGATAAAGAATTCTTGGATGCTTTCTTAGAGAGTTTTAAAAAATTAAATCACTATAGTTGTGAATATAATGTAATAGATAATACCTTTATTTTTTGCTTTCAAAGTCCAAAATCAAAACGAGTTTGGACAAGAAATTTTCTAAGTGACTATTTTGTTCAAAAAAGAAATAAAATTAATGTGTGTCTATATCAAGACTATTTTGATAAAAATATTGAACGTAATGGTATTGATGATTCTAAAAGTGGAAATTATATTTTAGTTTCTGATTTAGTAGAAAATATTTTTGGTGATTTAAATGAAAAGAATTGATAAATTATTTTTATCCTCTAGAAGAATAAATATAGATAGAAAAACGAAACTCGTTATTATGAGTGATTGTCATAGGGGTGAAGGTAATAATGAAGATAATTTCTTAAAAAATGAAACTATCTATAATGGTGCTTTAAAATATTATTTAAAAAATAATTTTACTTATATTGAGTTAGGAGATGGAGATGAACTCTGGGAAGTAAAGGATATAAAGAGTATAATTGAGGGGCACAAATCAACATATAAGTTACTTGAAAATTTTAATAAAGAAAAAAGATTAATAATGCTTTCGGGAAATCATGATATTGAAAAATTAAGAAAGAATAATTATTATGGTGATATTTTAAAAGACTTGGATATTTACGAATCAGTAGTTTTAAACTATGATGGAAAAGAATTATTCTTAATACATGGTCACCAGGTGGATTTATTAAATAGTACGTTTTGGCGTTTATCTCGTTTTTTAGTTCGTTATGTATGGAAGAATGTTGAAGGTTTTGGAATTAATGATCCAACGAGTGCAGCTAAAAATTATAAGTTATCAAAAAATGTTGAAAAAAAATTAGTTAAGTGGACGGGCAAAAATAAGAAGATTATAATTGCTGGTCATACGCATCGTCCAATATTACCAGAGAATTTTGAACACAAATATTTTAATGATGGATCTTGTGTACATCCTAATGGTATAACAGCGTTAGAATTAGAGCATGCATCAATTAGATTAGTAAGGTGGATTATGAATGTTGATGAAGAAGGTGTTGTAGAAGTACTGAAAGAAAACTTAACAAATTCTTTGTCAATAGATTCTTTTTATTCTTGATATGTAGTATAATAAACTTAAGGTGGTAGTATGGAAGAATTAGAAATAACTGTTGTTAGAAGAGCTATTGTTATTCCACCAAAGACCGATGAAGAAATTTTAAATAAAACTTTGGGATTTGATGAGTATGGGGAAGAAGAAAGACATTCAGGTCCCTTAGGAAAATATATGAAAGATCATGGTTTAGAAATTGATGGATATAAATATCCGCCAGCATATGTAATGGCAAAATACTTGTCATATCTAGGGTATTTAGTATTTAATATTGATGAGACTAATACAATATTTATGCCTGAAGTTATTACAGACTGGCAAAGAGATTGGTGTTTAGATAATGAGGATATTATTAGGCAAGAAAAAGTTGCAATATTAAGTTTAGAATCTAAAGTCTTTATGAGTTATGATGAATATAATTGTCCAAATGAAGATTTATATTTAAAATTTTTACAAATGCTTGATAAAAAGTTAGAAACAAATAATATAAAAAAAGGAAGATGATTTGTGAAAAATAAAAAAATAACAAGAAGTATTACTCAAGGATTGTATGTACTTACAACTAGCGGCGGCGGTTGCATTGTTGATGCAGTTTCTCAAATAAGTGGCGGAGATAATCCTTTAATTAGTGTTGCAGTTATGAAAAGCAATTATACTAATGAATTACTTCATAAAAATGACAAGTTTGCTCTTTCTATTTTAGGTATGTCAGAAGATGGAAACTTAATAAAAACGTTTGGACTTAACTCAATGCGTGATATTAATAAATATGAAAATATTGATATGTTTGAAGACGCCGGAGTTCCAATTATAAAAAATAGCTTAGGATATATGGTTTGCGAAATAGTTGACAGAATAGAAAATGATACACATACTTTATTCATTGGCAAACTAATTGAAGCAGATAAGTTTCGTGATGAAGAAGCAATGAGTTATAATTATTATCAAAACCATAAAGATGAACTTGTTAAAGCTACAACTGAAGATGGTCGTACAGCATGGGTTTGTACTATATGTGGATATGTTTATTATGGTGATACTTTACCTAATGATTTTAAGTGCCCAAAGTGTGGAGTAGATAAAAGTCTATTTGAAAGGAAATAAAAATGAATAAAGAAGTACTTGCTAAAGTGAACAAACTCATATAAATTGGGAGTACCAAAGATTGCTTTATTAGGTAAGTTTTTACTTGTTTCATTTGGAATGAAAGGTTCTTATAAACTTTTTTCTAAACTTCAGTTAAATATTGGTGAATCAATAGATTTCAAAAAGACTAATTAAAAAAAGATAAATATTATAAATATTTTGAAGAAAGAGTTAGAATGTTAGAAAGAAGATAACCACTTAAGTGATTTTTTCTTTCTCTTTTTTTAGTGGCATGATAAAATATTGTTGGGTGATACTTATGAATATTAACGAATTAGAAAATGGTTATAACGAATTGAACAAAACAATTGAAGTTATTGGGAGGTCACTTTGACTTAGATGCGAAAATAAAGAGGAGAAAAGAGTTAGAAAGTATTACTAACGAACCTGATTTTTGGAGCAATCAAGGATATGCAAATAATGTTAATAAAGAGCTAGCTAATTTAAGTAAAATCATTGATGAATATAATAGTATAATTGGCTCAATAAAAAATAGTTTAGAATTAATTGAACTAATAAAAATGGAAAATGATTTAGAATTAATTGAAGGATTAGAAAAAGATTTAATTAAGATTAAAGAAAAGATTTCGAATTATGAAATAAATACTCTTTTAAATGGGGAGTTTGATTGTAATAATTGTTATTTAGAAATACATCCAGGAGCAGGTGGTACTGAAGCTCAAGATTGGGCAAATATGCTTTTAAGAATGTATACTATGTTTTTTGAAAAATTTGGTTTTAAATATAATGTCGTTGAAAAGTCTTTAGGTGAAGAAGCAGGAATTAAAAGTGTTTTGGTATATGTAACTGGTGATTATGCTTATGGATATTTAAAAAATGAGATAGGTGTTCATAGGTTAGTTAGAATATCTCCTTTCAATGCAGCGGGTAAAAGACAGACATCTTTTGCAGCAGTAAATGTTACTCCAGAGTTAGAAAGTGTAACAGATGTCGTTATTAATGACAGTGATATTCGAATTGATGTTTACAGAAGTAGTGGAAATGGTGGGCAGGGAGTTAATACAACAGATTCAGCTGTTAGAGTTACGCATATACCAACTGGTATAGTTATAACTGTTCAAAATGAGAGAAGTCAACTTAAGAATAAAGAGATTGCTTTAAGTATATTAAGAAATAAACTTAAAATAATGGAAGTAGAAGCTCGTAATAAAGAAATAAATAGTTTAAAAGGAAATGCCAATATTGATTTTGGTAGTCAAATTAGAAATTATGTCTTAGAACCTTATAGTTTAGTAAAAGATTTAAGAAGTAATTATGAAACAAGTAATTATCAAAAAGTTTTGGATGGAGATATCTATCCGTTTATAGAATCAGTTTTAAGAATGAAGGGATTAAATGAAAAAAATAATTAAATATTTAAATGTGATATTTGGTTGTGCTCTTATTGCTTTTGCAATAGATTTTATCATAATACCAAATAATTTACTTACGTTTGGTATTAATGGTTTTGCTACGCTTTTATACTATATAAATGGAATAAATGTAGGTATAAATATTTTCGTTTTAAATCTTCTTGGAATTTTTTTATCTTCTTTATTTTTAGATAAAAAAATAATTAAAGAGTATTTGTTACCTTCACTTCTAATACCTATATTTGTTTACTTATTCTCGTTTTTAACTTCTTTTTATGTTATTGAGTTGCCAGAGACTTTGTTAGTTATAATAGTTGTTGGATTTCTTACAGGCTTTGGCTATTCATTTATTTATAAACAAGGATTATCAGCAAGTGTCGTTTTTCTTCTTGAAGAAATGTTTGGAAAAGTTACAAAGTTTCATAGTAAAATATATTCATGGTTATTAGATGTCATATTACTTGCTATTTCATTGTTTATATTAGGTTATCAAATTACACTTTATTCGACTGTGATTATATTTATTTCAAAATATATGATTACCAAAACAAGGTTCGGTATAAACGATTCGAAAATGTTTTACATTATTACAAGTAAAGAGAAAGAAGTTAGACATTATATCATTCATGATTTAAAATATGAGTTAACTGTCCTAGATGTTAAGGGTGGTTTTACAAAAAAGAAAAATCAAATATTATTGACCGTTATTGATACTAAGGATTATTTTAAATTAAAAGAAGGAATAAAGATAATTGATCAAAATGCTTTTATTGCGATATGTGATACTTATGATGTGGTCAATAGAAAATCTTTTTAGTTAGGAAGATGTTTATGAAATTATTTAAGAAATTATTATTAGTTTTGATAGTGCCTTTATTATTGTGTGGTTGTGCAGGGACTAAAGAGTCAAAAGATCCAAGTGAGATTCAAAGTATTTTAGAAGAAGCTAAGTTTGATGTTTATGATTCAACAGAACAAGTTGGTTATGCAAGTAGAGCATTATATGGTATTAAGGGTGAAGCAAAGGCTAATTATGTTAAGGGTGATAAGAAATATGATATTCAAGGAATATTTTTAGATGAATGTAAGAATGTTTATAATAGGGCGGCAAGTGATTATAAAAAAAGTACTGATGGTGGAGATAACTGGACTTATTTAGTTGTTACTGATGATACTAAATATTACTTTGTTGGTTGGATTGAAGACTCTTATATTGTTATTGAATCGCCAAAAGATCAAGAAAAACTTATGAATAAATTAGTAAAAGATTTAGGTTTTAAATAAACCTATTTTTTATGTAAAAAATTACAAAAAATACACTTGACAATTTAAATATTATGCTAGAAAAATAAACTTTTTTCTTTTGTAAAACAAATGCCAAATTATTAAGCATATACTTATTAATCTTTAAGAAATTGCTATAATAATATAAATAGAAGGTGATAAAGTGAAAAATGAAATAGAGTTGCTTCTTAAAGAATTGGATGGAGTAGATTTAGTTTTAGAAAAATTAATTACTAAGTCTAACACATCAGTTTTTGAAAAACTATGTAGCAATTGTGATAGAATATTTAATTCGTTTTGTGAAATGTCTATTAAAGAAATTGTTGCTTCAGGAAATGCAAGGCTTGCTGTAGATTTTTTGACTAGATTAAAAGGACAAGTAGTTAGACTTAAGGAATATAAAGAAGCTTTAACAGATTATATTAATAATAGTTATACTGTGCCATCAGAACAAGATATACAAAATAAAGCGACTAGTATTAGTGATGAATTAACAAAAAACAAGAATTTAACATTAGTAAATGATGAAGGAAAAGCAGCATAAGCTTTCTTTTTTCATGATTATTTCATATTTAAGTTATATATTTTTAGTGTGAGATGTGGTAAAATCAATAATAGGTGAATAAAATATGGGGACTAAGATATTTAAAACTTTAGATGAGCAAATCCAAATTTTAGATGCTAAAGGTTTGGTCATAGATGATGTGTCTTATACCAAGGATATAATTTTGAGAGAGAATTATTTCTTTTTAATGGGTTATAGGCATTTATTTATGAATCCCGAAAATCCAAAACAGTTTAGAACTGGAACGACATTTAAAGAATTATATTCACTTTTCTACTTTGATAGACAGCTTAGAAATATAATGTTTAAAAATATCTTAATAATTGAAAATAATTGTAAAAGTATATTTTCATATACCCTTTCACAAAAGTATGGTTATAAAGAAAGTGATTATTTAAGGCCTTCAAATTATAACCAGGCACCAGAGAGAGCACGACAAGTTAATGATCTTTTAAAAAAAATGAAAAGACAGATAAGAGTTAATGGTGGACAACACGAAGCAACTAAACACTATATAAATAATTATGGATATATACCATTATGGATTGTTGTTAAAGTTTTGTCTTTTGGTATAACTAGTGAGCTTTATACTATAATGAAATTGTCTGATCAAAGGGAGATTGCTAAAGAATTTAATGTTGATAATGAAGCCTTGGCAGTTTTTTTACCAATATTATCAAACTATCGTAATTTGTGTGCACATGAAGATATTTTATTTGAGCATCGCACTCAAAAATTTATACCTGATAATAAATATCACGAAAAACTTAATATACCACTCATAAATGATGAATATATCTATGGTAAAGGAGATTTATTTTCAGTAGTTATTATATTTAAATATATGTTATCTAAAGATGATTTTAGAATGTTTATTAATGAAGTTTCATATGAACTTGATAAACTGTCCGGTAAATTAAATGTTATCTCAATTGATCAAGTATATGATAGAATGGGATTTCCAATAAACTATAAATCACTTTTAGAAGATTAGGAGGAAATTTATGGAAAATAAAAAAAGTGGAGTTCAAGCGCTTGTTGTTACTGCAATTATTGTGCTTGTTGTAATTGCTGGAATTGCAGTTGTTTTAAATTATGTGCCTTTAAATGAGATTTTTAATTCACAAACTAAGATTCAAGAAAAAGTTTCTAAAGAGGTTACTGTGACTGATGAAGGGATTGCTGATGCGGTTGAAAAACTTTATGATGCAACAGTTGTTGTAAAAGTATCTAAAGATGGAAAAAGTATCTCTGGTTGGGGAAGTGGCTTTGTTTATAAACGAGAAAACAATGCTGCTTATGTACTAACTAATCATCATGTGATTGATGGTTCTAAGTCAATTGATGTTGAAATGAGTAATGGAGTTTCTACCCCTGGAACTTTAATTGGTAGTGATGAGTTTTCTGATGTTGCTGTAGTTAAGATTGATGCATCAAGTGTTCTTGCAGTAGCTGAAATAGGAGACTCTGAAAAGTTAAGAGTTGGTGATACGGTATTCGCTATTGGTACTCCCGTAAGTCTAGATTATTCTTTTACTGTTACGAGAGGAATACTAAGTGGTAAAAATAGACTAGTAGAGATGAAAAGTAGCTCATCATCATCTGATGTTTATAGTTTCTTTGGCGGTAATCGTGATCAAAAGAGTACAGATACATGGTATATGAAACTTTTACAAATTGATGCTTCTATAAATTCAGGCAACTCTGGCGGTCCATTAGCTAATTGTAATGGACAAGTAGTAGGAATAACCAATAGTAAGTTATCCTCATCTTATTCTCAAACTAGTATTGAGAATATTGGATTTGCGATTCCTATAGAAGATGCTTTAGAGGTTGCTGAAAATGTTGAAAATGGTAAAGATAATGGTGGTGAAAAGCCCACTCTTGGAGTTTCAATGACTGATGTTGCTGGTGCAAAAGCAAATAATATTGAGTTACCTGATGAGGTAAAAAATGGGGCAGTAGTAGTTGAAGTAATGAACGATTCAAATGCTAGTCGTGCAGGCTTAAAAGCTGGAGATGTTATTATAAAATATGATAATTATGAAATAACAGATTTTAAACATTTAAAATATTATTTATTTAAATCTAAAGTAGGTGATAAAGTACGTATTACTTATTTAAGAGATGGAAAAGAAAAAACTACTGAATTAAATTTAAAGAATTAGTTTTAAACTGATTCTTTTTTTGTTATAATAAGATTTAAACAACAAGGGTGGACTGATAACTATGGAAAAAACAAAGCAAGTTTTTTTATTAAGTAAAAATAGAAAACATTATAAGATGCTTAATAATTATGGGTATCGGAATATTATTTGGATTTCATCTGAGGATAGAGCTTTAGAATATTTAAATGAAAATCCATCCTTTTTGAATGATATAGGATTTGCGGCAATCAGTGATGCCTTTTATAGCGGAAGAAGAGCAGATAGACTAAAAAAACGTTTAATAGATAAAATATGGAAAGATAATATTCCTTTTATTGAGATACATGACCACAATTTTTCTTTATTTACACCTAAGATTGCTCGAACTAATTTAGATGAAAGTGATGTTTTTTGCATTTTGCATCGTTATAGGCAAAATGAAGTAAAAGAAGAACCCTTAGTTTCTAAGAATAATGAAAATTTAAAAATCTTGTTTTTAGGTGATGAGGAATATTTTTCCTTTGTTGATGCTTATTTTAGAGAAAAGGGACTTCAAAATATTACATGTCAGAGAAAATTAAAAAAATTAAGTCGTGATGAAATAGCTAGTTTATTGGATTATGATATGGTTATAACTGCTGGAGAAACTCGTATACATTTGCCCAATTTTACAGAGGAAATAGGTTTGTATTTAGAAAATCATGTTATCTATTTTGCTGAATTTGATTTAGCTACTTTAAATGATAGAACACAATCATATATTACAATTAGTAATACAAAAGATTGTGATATAAAAAGAAGCCCAATCTATACTGTTGGAGATTGTATGTCTGCGTATCTAAATGCTTTAGATTGTATTATGGATGATTACCTTAAAATAAATGACTGTGTAATATTAAAAAATCATAAGTCGATTGAAGAAATAAGAGAAGAATATATGGATTTTCGTATGAATTTTATACTAGAGACTGAGGCAATTATAGAAAAAATTTCTGTAATAAATGATTTAGAACATATCATAAGAAGATTTGTTCAAAATTATATGAAAAAGGAAAATTCTAGAACCATAAATGGCATTGTTTTTCAAAAAACGGATGATACTGTTTCAGCATCATTTCTTTACGAAGGCAAAATTATCGCAAGAATAACATTCTATAATGGTCTAAAAAATATAGTGAACCCTTATTATAAAGAATTTAATTTAGAAGTTTCTAGTGGTAGAAGAAATTTAATAAATTTAGGGAAGCGTTCGATTTATGATAATCGCAAATATATAATACCTGATGCTCCGTCTGTAATAAACGGTGATGAGTATCAAACTGTTGAAGGTATTTATAGGAAAGTTTTAAAAATTTTTACAAATGAATTTAAAAGAGTGTTAAAATATAAAGAAAAATGATATATAATTATTGATTAATAATAAAATTTTATATGTGTTATAATTAACATGGAAGGAAGGAATTAAAATGGCTTTAAAGGCAGGAATAGTTGGATTACCAAATGTTGGTAAATCTACATTGTTTAATGCAATTACAAAAAAGAATATTTTGGCAGCAAATTATCCCTTTGCAACAATTGATCCAAATATCGGCGTAGTTACTGTCCCTGATACTAGATTGGATTATTTGGTTGGTATGTACAATCCTAAGAGTATTGTTCCAACTGCTTATGAATTTATTGATATTGCAGGCTTAGTTAAGGGAGCTCATCAAGGAGAAGGATTAGGTAATAAATTTTTAAGTCATATTAGGGAAGTTGATGCAATTGTAGAAGTTGTAAGATGTTTTGATGATAAAGATATTACTCATGTTGAGGGCGGAGTAGATCCTATTAGAGATATTGAAATTATTAATGTTGAGTTAATTCTTTCAGATTTAGAAATTATTAATAACAGAATGAATAAAATAGGTAAAAAAGCAACTATGACTAAAGATAAGCAAGAACTACTTGAAATAAATACTTTGCAAAAATGTGTGGCAAATTTAGAGAAAAATATTCCTTTAAGAAGAGTGGAATTTGATGACAATGAATTGGCCGTATTAAAGAACTTTTCTTTTATTACAATAAAACCAATTATCTATGCAGCAAACGTGAGTGAAGAAGTTATTGCTATTGGACACAATGAGTATACTGATAAGGTTATGGAGTATGCAAGCAATGAAGGTGCTGGCGTGATTGTAATGTGTGCTAAAATTGAAGCAGAACTTGCTCCTCTTGAAGATGAAGAAAAAAGTGCATTTATGGCTGATTTAGGTATTACTAATTCGGGACTAGATAAACTTATCTTTGCGACTTATGATTTGCTTGGACTTGAAACATTCTTTACTAGTGGTGAAGATGAATGCCGTGCGTGGACTTTTAAAAAAGGAATGAAGGCTCCAGAATGTGCAGGTATCATACATACAGATTTTGAAAAAGGATTTATAAAGGCTGAAGTTATGAGTTTTAATGATTTAAAAACTTATGGTTCAGAGATTAAGGTCAAAGAAGCAGGGAAGGTTCGACTTGAAGGAAAAGAATATAAAATGCAAGATGGAGATATAGTTTATTTTAGATTTAATGTAAGTAAATAGATGTTAGGGGGATTTTATGAAGGCTAAATGTTCTTTAATTGTGTGTCTAAATATATATCCTTGGTGCCCTGAGAAATTTGAATATGAATTAAAGACTGCTACTTTATCAGAAATTGATTCTTATACATTAAAATATAAAGATAAATTTCATTTATTTGAAGCCATAAAAGCCGAAATTTTAAAGGGCATTTCCAGAAAATATCTTGAAGGTATAGGTGTTAATCCAATTGATATTGAACTGACTGGTAAGGGAATATATGTTAAGAAAAATGATAAAGATATACAAGCCTTATTTAAGAATATATTTGTTGGAGATAAGTCTTATCCTTTAGAAAGTATTGTCATTTCTAGTATGCTAAAAGGAAGTTTAGACGCTTTTTATAAATGTGATAAAAAAAGGTCAGAGAATATTATATATGATAGTTTTTTTGAAGGGAATTTAAATGGCGTTGCTGAGAGGTTAGAAGTAGAATCTTTAAGAAATTCTGATTATTCGTTTGTTTATCATGAATTATCAACTAAGAAAAGGTTTTGTGAAGTATTAAGATTTTTACTTTTAAATCCTAATAAGTATGATTTTGCTGATTTATATCAAATTTATACTGCGGAAGTTCCTGAATTAGAAGAGGAAATAGGACTATTTGATAGTGTGCCACAATATGAAGAAAGAAGGTATTACTATAGGTATCCTTATAAAGATGATTAGTGGACTTTGCAAAAAGTCTGCTTTTTTGTTATACTAACCGACTTAAAGAAGGGGAACTTATGAATTTAGTTGCTAAAAATATTATAACTCCAGAAATATTTATACCTTATGGTGTGGAAATTGAGTTAGAAAATGTTTCATATGATGAAGGAGAAAGAGTTATTGCTAAAAAAGTGCCAAAAAGTTTTAAGATTGGTGTTGATAATACACTTGATTATGGTGGAATTGAGATAAGAAGTTCAGTTTTAGAAAATACTAAAGAAAATATTGTAATGTTTAAGAAGCTATCTAAAACTTTAAAGTTTTTAGGTGCAACTTATGATAGTGCTAGTTTTCAAACTAATCTTGATGCATATGATTTTAGTGAAGATGATATTTTAAATTTTCTTAAAATGTTTTCTGTTTATGAAAATATTGTTTATCGCTTTTCACTTGGTGAAGATAATCATATTAGAGAATCAGCAGGAGATTATGCTCATCCAATAAGGAGTCACTTTTATGCAAAGTATAATTCTAATGCAGCGTGACCGTTATTTAAGGTACATTAATGCTAAGTCATTTAGTATATCTTTAAAGACTTTAACCACATACAAAAAAGATCCAGTAAAAGTTATTGAGTTTAGGACGCCAAATGGAACTAGCGATTATAGACTATGGCTTAATTATATTACTTTCTTTTCGAGTTTTCTTAACTGTGTTAAAACTAAGTGCTTTGATAAAGAATTAATTGACTATAAGTTTGAAAATTTAACAGGATTATTACAGAAAGATTTATTTAGTATTGATGAGGGAAATGCAAATGAACTAGCCGACATGATTTTTAAAGACCAAGTTGATAAGGATAATTTCAAGGAACAGTACTTTAGTCAAGATAGAAGGTTAATTTAAAATAATCATTTACATAATGAGTGTTATTTGTTATAATACTTGCGAGCGAAGAGCTCCTTGCTTTAACTGTGTTTAAAGCCGAATAGACCACAAGGAGGTGTAGATATGAACAAGTATGAAATGATGTTCATAGTAAAAACTACAATTGATGAAGCTAATGTTAAAACTTCAGTTGAAAACCTAAAATCTATTATTACATCAATGAAGGGTGAAATAACTGAAGAAAAAGATTTAGGTCAAAAAAAATTAGCTTATGCAATTAATAAAGAAATTACTGGTTTTTATTATGTAGTTAATTTTAATGCTACTAATGATATCGTTAGTGAATTAGATCGTAAAGCGAAAATTGATGAAAATATCATAAGACATATGATAATTAATTTAGACGAGGAGTAATAACATGAATAATGTTTGTTTAGTAGGAAGATTAACTAGGGATCCAGAATTAAGAACAACAGCTAGTGGACTTTCTAATTGTAGATTTAGTATTGCTGTAGATGGTCGCCCTGGAGCTAATGGGGAGCCCCATACAGATTTTATTAATATAGTTGTATGGAGAAATCAAGCAGAGAATGTTGCTAAATACTGCAAGAAAGGTTCAATGGTTGGTGTTACTGGTAGAATTCAAACTGGTAGTTATCAAGCACAAGATGGAACTACAAGATACACTACTGATGTTGTTGCAGACAATGTTAGATTTTTAAGTAGCAAAAATAGTGGCGAATCTGATTTTGCTGATAGTATGCCTGATTATAGTAGTGGGGATGCTCCATCAGATGGAGCTGATTTAAGCGAAGACCCATATAAAGATTTAGGATCAGAGGTTGTACTAAGTGATGATGATTTACCATTTTAGAAAGGATGAATAAAATGGCTGAATTTTTCAGAAAGAAAAAGAAAATTTGTCAAATGTGCGCTGGAAAAAGCGTTGATTATAAAGATGTTGCAATTGTTTCTAAATATATAAATGAAAAAGGTAAAATAATGCCTAGAAGAATGACAGGAGCATGTGCTAAGCATCAAAGATATATAGCTCAACAAATTAAAAGAGCTAGATTTATGGCTTTAATACCATTTGTTAAATAATAAGACACTTAATAAAGTGCCTTTTTTATTTATTTAATAATTTGATGCAAAATTTTTAGAGGGTCTATTAAAGGTAATAAAGAATGGTTATAAAATGTTTGCCTATGTTGTTTAAATGACGTATTTATGGTAAAATATAAATATATATGAACCATTATGATGATACGTAGAAAGGTTATGAATTGTTATGAATGATATAGATAAAAAAGTATGGGAAATGCTAAAAGGTTATATTCAATTTGTTTGCTGATTTATATGATTTTGCAGGCATGATTAGGAAAGATAATATATCTAAAGGGAATTTTAGGTTTGGTAATTCGCTTTATTTAAAAGAAATTAGAAAAAATAGAATTGATGAGTGAAAAAATTTAAATGATATCATAAATAAATATGTTGAAATGAATATTGCTCATCCTTTTTAGAAGGCAATGGTAGAAGTACTAGAATTTGGTTAGATTTAATATTAAAGAAAAATTTAAATAAAATTGTAAATTGGGAAAATATAAATAAAAGGTTGTATTTACAAGCTATAGAAAGAAGCCCTATAAATACTTTAGAAATTAAAACATTGATTGAAAATAATTTAACTGATGATTTTAGTTTGGAAAGTTTTTTAGGGAATAAATTGGTGATGAAATGTTAGATTATTATACTCCAGAAGATATAAGATTAATTATTAATTTAATTGCAAATAATTATAGTTTTCATACAGATAAAGTTTTAAAGGTGGTTTTATAGGAAGCCACCTTCTCTTATTTATAAATATCTTGTTTTTAGTGCAAAGCCTGCATAAATTTGATATAATATTCACATGTGGAAGAAGGGAATAATATGAAAGTTATTTTACTTACTGATGTAAAGAAACAAGGAAAGAAAGACCAAGTAATTGATGTATCTGATGGATATGCTAATAATTTCTTAATAAGTAAAGGTCTTGCTGTTCCTTATAATACACAAAATAAAAATAAATTAGAAAGAGATTTAAAATCTCGAAGTGATGAAGAGGCTGCGTTAGTTTCTGAATGTGAAGAATTGAAAAAACGTCTTGCTAGTGTTACAGTTAATTTTAAAGCAAAAACAGGAAAAGATGGTAAGATGTTTGGTAGTATATCTTCTAAACAAATATCTGATGAACTTAAAAAATTAGGATATGACGTTGATAAAAAGAAGATTACATGCAATCATACGATAGATAGTTTAGGGGTTCATGTTGTAGATATTAATCTACATAAAAGAGTTATTGCAAATATAAATGTACATGTTGAATAGAGGAAGTGAAGGGCATGCCAGAGATTAAAAGAGATGAACCTAAAAATTTAGAAGCAGAAATGAATGTTTTAGGCTGCGCTTTTTTATCTAGCTATGCATTAGAAAAAGTTTGTGAAGAATTATCAAGCGAGATGTTTTTTGATAAAAAGAATGCGACTATTTTTGATGCTATGAAAGAAATTCATACTAGAAAAGAACCAATGGATGCAATTATCTTAAAAAATGAGATAGAAAAAGTTACACCAATAAATTCTATTGGTGGTGTAGAATTTCTAAGTGAGGTAATAGATTCAGTTGTCTCTGCTTCTAATGTTGATACATATATTAATATTATAAGAGAAAAGAAATTAAGAAGAAGTTTAATAGATGTATGTGAAAAAATAGAAGTTACTGCAAGAGATGAAGCAAATGATACAAATGCAATAATTGAAACAGCTGAAAAACAAATATTTACTGTTACTAAAGCTAGAAGGTCTGGCGAATTTAAAACTAGTGCCCAAGTTGTTAAGAGTACTAAAGAACAACTAGAAGCATTAGCTAAGAATAATCAGGATGTAACAGGAATTGCGACTGGTTTTTATGATTTTGATAAATTAACTAGTGGACTTCATCCGCATGAACTAATAATTATTGCAGCGCGTCCTGCAATGGGTAAAACAGCATTTGCTTTAAATATTGCAACTAATGCAGCTATAACTAGTGGGAAAAACGTTGCCGTATTCAACCTTGAAATGGGAGCTGAACAATTGATGATGAGAATGATTAGTGCAGTTGGTGCTGTAGAAGGTAATAAACTTCGTACAGGAAAACTTAATCATGATGATTGGAAGAAAGTTAATGAGGCAATGAGTGAACTGGCTGATGCTCCACTTTATATAGAAGATACTCCAGGTATTACGATTGGCGAAATACGTGCTAAGTGTCGTAGACTTGCTGGTGTTGGAAAAGGACTTGGACTTGTAGTAATCGACTACTTACAGTTGATTTCTGGGGGCCCTGGTTATGGTAATAATAGACAGCAGGAAGTATCAGATATTTCTCGTAGTTTAAAAACAATGGCGATGGAACTTGATGTACCTGTTATAGCACTGGCACAGCTTTCTCGTAATGTTGAAGGAAGAGAAAATAAAAGACCAATTATGTCGGATTTAAGAGAGTCTGGTTCAATCGAGCAAGATGCTGATATAGTAGCCTTCCTTTATCGAGATGATTATTATAATAAACCGGCTGGTGCTGTTGAAGAAAATAATATTTCTTTATCAGAACTAATTGTTGGAAAACATCGTTCAGGAGCAACTGGAACAATAGAATTATTATTTGAAAAGAACATTAGTAATTTTAGAAATTATGTTAAGAATGTTCAGGATGAATAGGAGGACTTATGAAGAGTAAAATCTTAGGGGGATTTATAACTGTTATATTTTCGTGCCTGTTATTCTTTGTTGGTATGGATACAAGAGTAGCTGGTACACCTATTGAAGTATATCAAGTATATCTTAATGGAGAAAAGATTGGTTTAATAGCCAATAAAGAAGAACTATTAAATTTAATAGACACTGAACAATCAGAAATAAAAGAAAAATATAAAGTTGATAAAGTGTATCCTCCAAGTGGCTTGGATATAAAAAAAGTATATACCTATGAAGATACAATAGTTGATTCACTTTCAATTTATAATAAAATAAAAGATATTGAACCATTTACAATTGAAGGTTACAATGCAACTATAACTTATACCGAAAAGAAAATAAAGAATGATGGTGAAATATTAGAGCCTGGCGTTCCAGTTCATGTTTATATGTTAGATAAGAATATATTTGATGAAGCCTTATATAATACTGCTAAGTCATTTATTGGAACTGAGGATTTAGATAATTATAAAGCTAACACTCAAAAAGAGATAACGGATACAGGTGAGATAATATCTTCTGTGTATTTTGAAGAAACTTTAACAATTAAAAAAGACTTAATATCTACGGAGGAATACATATTTTCTACTTCCGATGAATTAAGTCGTTACCTTCTATTTGGGACTTTGGATGAACAAGAAAAATATCAAATAAAAGAGGGAGAAGATTTGGAGTCTATTGCTGAAAAACATAATTTAAATATTGAAGAGTTACTAATTGCTAACCCTCAATTTACAGCAGCAAATGTTTTATTAACACCTGGAGAAGTAATTAATGTTGGTCTTATTTCTCCGTTAGTAAGTGTTGTTTATCGTAAAACTGCTGTTGAAGATATGGATGTTTCTTATAAAACAGAAGTGATTAATGATTCAACAAAATATACAGATTATACTAATGTCACCACCCAAGGACAAAACGGGGTTAATAGAATTACACAAGATATTAAATATGTTAATGGTGAAATTCAATCACTTACTATTGTTCAATCGCAGTCTATAAAACCAGTTGTAAATCAAGTTGAAGTTCATGGTACAAAAAAACTTGGTGGCGGTTATTATATTTATACTAATGATCAAGGTAATTCAGAATGGAGTTGGCCAACAGTATCACCATTTGTTATAACTTCTAAATTTAAGTGGCGTTGGGGAAAAATGCATCAAGGAATAGATATTTCTGGATGTGGTTATGGATCTCCTATTTATTCGGTTAAAGAAGGAACAGTTTATTATGTTAATCATGATAAGAATAAATCTGAAGGGTTAGCTGTCTATATTGAGCATAGTAATGGTATTGTTACACAGTATATGCATTTATCAAAAATTTTAGTTCGTGAGGGACAGACTGTTAAAAGAGCAGAGAAAATTGCTTTAATGGGAACAAGCGGATCATCAACAGGAACACATCTACATTTAGGAGTATGGGAAGGAAGACCTTATCATGGAGGAACAGCAGTCGATCCATGTAAGTCAATATTTGCATGTTAGTTTCTGTACTTGCTAGTGGATCAGAAGGTAACTGCACATTTATTCAGACAAGAAATAAAAAAATGTTAATTGATATTGGGATGAATTATAAATATATTACTACAAGATTAGCCGAATTAAATGTGTTACCTTCAGAAATAGACTACATTTTCATTACACATACTCATGCAGATCATACTGGTGCAATGAAAGTGTTTTTTAAAAATAATACTCCAATGGTGTTCCTTGATGAAAAAATGATGGGAGAATTAGATTTTTTAAATGATTATCCTAATTTAATATTTGATAAGGGGCCATTAAACTTTGATACGTTTTCCGTAGAAATATTTAAAACTAGTCATGATGCTCCTGGAAGCAGAGGATATATATTTAAAGAAGATGGAAAAAGTGCTGTTTATGTCACGGATACAGGCTATATTAATCATAAATTATTTGATCAACTTAGTAATCATTCGATATATATATTTGAAAGTAATCATGATGTTGAAATGCTTATGCATGGTAGATATCCTGCTTGGTTAAAAAAACGTGTTAGAAGTGATGAAGGTCACTTATCAAATCAACAATCCGCTTTCTATTTGTCAAAATTTATTGGCCCAGATACCAAAGAGGTAGTACTAGCTCATATATCGAAAGAAAATAATGATCCAGAGTTAGCTTTATCTACGTTAAGAGAATCATTAAAGGAAAATGGGGTAAATTTTGATAATATAGTTGTTGCAAAACAAAAGGAAAGAGTAGATTGTGTAGAGTTATGATAAAGATTATATGCGTTGGAAAAATAAAGGAAGATTATTTAACTAATTTGATAAGTGATTATGAATCACGTATCAAAAAGTATCACAAAATGGAAATAATTGAACTTAAGGACAGTGACATTGAAACAGAAGGTGATTTAATCCTTAAGCAAATAAAAACTACGGATTTTCTTGTCACATTAGAAATAGATGGCAATAATTTATCGAGTGTAGAGTTATCAGAAAAGATTAATATGTGGTTAATGCATCATGCTGACATTACATTTGTTATAGGTGGGTCAAATGGTATATCCAGTCGAGTAAAAGATATTTCTAAGTATAAGCTTTCGTTTGGAAATAATACTTTTCCTCATGGTTTATTTAGAGGAATCTTGTTAGAACAGATTTATAGGTCATTTAAGATATTAAATAATGAGACTTATCATAAATAGTAATTAGGAGAGCTTATGAAAAAAGAATATAGTTTTAATAAAAAAATAATTAAGGTAAATATTGACTATGGGACAATTAATATTTATCGAGATAATATTTGCCTACCTTTCATACGTTATTCTGAATCATACGAAGTAGAAGAGGGGAAGAATAAGGTAAAGGTATTTGAAAATAAAAATGTTAGTACTTGTTCACATGATAATATCACTATTAATTCTTCAAACTGTGTAGTTATTTCCTCTGGTAGTTTAACCATTGTAAATGGACAGGTATATAACTCTAATGCTGAAGAGTTCTCTAATAAAACAACAGATGATAATAAAGAAATTGAGATAATTCTTCCTAAAGCATCTCAAGATTATGAATTTGATGTTTCTATTTCCTCAGGAAATCTTTCTTTAGATGATGTTATATTAAATAGACTAGACGCTAGTATTAGTAGTGGTAATATTGATATGAATGATGTTGATATAATGCAAACTCGTTTAAAAATAATGAGTGGTTCTACTCATATAAAAATAGCAGAAGCAAGTGATAATTATGATGCTGAGATTAAGGTTTTTTTAGGAATTGTAAATAATCGTAGTGTTAGTAGTGTTTATAATGATTCAAATAATAAATCTGTAAAAAGATTACTTAAAGTATCTTTAATGAGTGGAAATCTTGATCTTTTATTTAAAGGTAAAAAATGATTAGTATTAGTCATTTTTTTCTTGTATATGGAATAATAAATGTTATAATACTATTTACATTTAGGAGGGGTGTTTATGTATCCAACAGCATTAGAAAAAATGTGGGGATATTTACATGATAATACGGCGTATGTTAGTGAGTTTTTATATGTTACAGATCCGTACATGTATGCTTCCAATTTTATAGACATGTTGACTCTTAATCCTGAAGTAATACCAATGTTAAGAGAAAAAATGGCTATAGAGAGAAATAATTCTAATATTTTTGGACAACTAATGCGTGGTGGTTATGGAGTAAGTGAATACCGTGTAGTTAGGATGATGCAAATAGAAGCATTTACAGAAGTATTAGAAAGAAATTTTCCAGATCTAGTGATAGATAGAGAAGGCCCAAAATTAAGAAGAGGTACTAGATGATTAGATTAAAAAAATGAACCTATCTAATAATAGATAGGTTTTTTTATTTTTTTTTAGTATAATTACAGTAGATAAACTTATGAAGTTTAATAAGAATAAAATTAAGTTTGTAGATTAGAGGTAAAGAAATGATTGGAAACGATTGGGATAATGCTCTTTCAGTTGTAGAAAGTAGTGAAAATTTTAAAAAGTTTTTACATATAGTAGCAAATGAATATAAGACTAAAACTGTGTATCCTATAAAGGAGAATGTTTTTAATGCTTTTAAGTTAACACCTTTTAATTCAGTTAAGGTAGTAATTGTTGGACAGGATCCATATCATGGTGAGGGAGAAGCTCATGGTTTATCTTTTTCCGTGCAAGATCCAACTCCTCTTCCTCCAAGTTTAAAAAACATTTATAAAGAATTATATGATGATTTAGGCATAACACCAGCTAAAAGTGGAGATTTAACTAAGTGGGCGAAAGAAGGCGTTTTACTTCTTAATAGTACGTTAACAGTTATAAAAGATACTCCCAATAGTCATTCAAAATTAGGATGGCAACCATTTACGGATTATGTTATTAAAATACTTAATAGTAAAGATACGCCAATTGTTTTTATACTATGGGGTAATTTTGCTCGAAGTAAAAAAGCCTTTATTACAAATCCTAAGCATTTAGTAATTGAAAGTGCACATCCGTCACCTTTTAGTGCAAGGTATGGTTTTTTTGGTAGTAAACCTTTTTCTAAAACTAATGATTTTTTAAAGAAAAATGGTATTGATCCAATAGATTGGGATATAAAATGAAAAAAAGGTCGAGTATAATTATTTTTATTGTTGGTATTTTACTCTTTATAATGAGTATAAGTTTATTATTTTTATATAATATAAATCCGATTAATATGCGTTTTGCATCGGGTTATACTAGTGCTTATTATCTTAGTAAAGATTCTCCTTGTACTAACTATAAATATGTGGTAAAAGGGCACAGTTATGATTTGAATTCTTGTGGCTATAGCAGTACAGATTATATAACAAAAAAACATATTATAGTTTATGATGCTACAAATCCGAAGTATTCTTATTTACTTTCAAATTATTTAATAATATTTGGTATGTTTGCTCTTTCAATTGTAATATTTTTAAATAGATTTATTATTCTTCTTTTAAAGAGATTTAATTTGTATAGCAATGATGGTTCAATAATGGTTCTAATAATTTACTTAGCATTACTTAGCATAGCTATATTTATGTTTAAAGGTAACTATATACTTAAACATAATCGAGTAACAATAAGATCTTACATCACTGATATGATAAAAACTCAATGTGCAAGTAATGATGCTGAAGTGGGAAATGGAGTATGTACGTATGCAATAGTCAGTTATAAGTTAGACGATAAAAAGTATGAAAGAGTTATTGCAGGTGTAAAAGAAACAGCTAAGATTGGTGATTATGTAGATTTAACTGTTAGTAAAAAAAATCCATACCATGCAGTTTTGCTACATGAACAGAAATTTACGATTATCTATTTAGCTTCATTAATTGTTATAGGTATATTCTTTTTAGTTTTATTTATATATTATAAAATTACAGGTAGAGCATTAGTTTAAAATAAAAAAGCATCTTAGAATTCTAAGATGTTTTATATTTTTATACCATCATCTGTTTCATTGAAAATTTCAATAGCATCATAAAATGGTTGAATTTTTATTCCATGAATCAAGGCAATTAGATTAGATGGAAAAGATTTAATTAAAGTTATTAATTCTTTATTATGTTTATTATAGAATGATTTAGCAGCATTTATTTTTGTATCTGATTCGTTTAATTTTCGTATTACTTCACGAAAATCTTTTTTTTCTTCAATTTTAGGATAGTCATTTTTTATTAAATAAATAGTGTTAACTGCTTCATTAATTTTTCTTTCTAAGTCATAACTAGTAATATTGGAGTTCTTAGTTTTTTCTAAGTCAGAAAATAAAGATAAATCCATTTTAGTGTTTTTTTCAATGGCTTTTTTACACTTTATTATAAGGTCATATCTATTTTTCAGTTCACCAAGAATAACTGTTTCTGCTTGTTCAATTCTAATTTTAGAAAATTGAATTTTGTTGTATAATATAAAATAGGACATAGCTAAAAGTGTAGCTATTATTATAATTGTTAAGAGTATAATTAAAATCGTTTCCATATCGTCACCTTAGCTTAATTATATCATGAAAGGATGGTTTTTAATAGATGAAAATATCTGTTGTTGTGGTGGGAGAGTTACAAACAAATTGTTACATAATAGAGAAGGGGAATTCTGTTTTAATTATTGATCCGGGAGATAATGCTTCTTTAATTGCCTCTAATATAAGTAGTGATAAGCGAGTTTTGGGTATTATAATTACTCATAGTCATGATGATCATACTAAAGCAGCAGTTGAATTATTAAATAAATATGGGACAAGACTTTATAATGGTCATAATTTATGTGAAGGTAATCACGTTATTGAAAATTTTTCTTTTGATGTTATAGCAACTCCAGGTCATATGGATGATTCGATATGTATTTACTTTAAAGAAGAAAAAGTCATGTTTGTTGGAGACTTTATTTTTAAGGGAGGAATTGGTAGAACTGATATGATAGGTTCTAGTCCTTTTGATATGAAAATGAGTATTAAAAAGATCTTAAAATATCCGACTGATATTACTTTAATGCCAGGCCATTTTGGTGTAACATTACTTGGAGACGAAATTGATAATTTAAATTATTTCTTAACTAAACTTTAAAAAACTTTAAAATTGATTGGTTCTTCAAATTCAACCCAGTTAACATAGATCATGGGAATTAAATACCAATCTCCTCTTTCGGGCGAGGACATAACTAAATGATCTTTTCCTGATTGTTCAATAATTCCATCATAGATTCTATCTCGCCATTCGTTAGAGTCTGGAAAAGAACAAAATACTTTTGCTTTTTTTCCTTTATTTAATCTTAAAATGTTTTCAATATAACTTTGTTCCATAGGCATATTAGTATTTGTACTTACCTCTTGTTCTGGCACAAAATTCATATTGCTTGGAAATGTTGGATTTGGATAATATGTTCCATTCATATATTTCACCTCGATAATACTTATGAAATTAAATTGAAATTATTAATAAAATATGTTAGTATAATTTTTTAAGGTGGGGTATTTATGGAAATAAGATTAATAAGTGATGAAGAAAAAGAAGGTTTAACAGCATACTTAGATTTATTAATGGATATTAATGGATCAATTGATAAACTTGCTGAAGTAATATATGATAGTAAAAAGTATCTAGTAGCAAGAGGAGAAGAAGAAGGAAATGGTATTGTTTTAAATGATGGTGGAAAGTTAGAACCTTTTTATATAAGTTTAGACCATCAATTCATTGAAGTATTATGTACGAAGGATTACGTTTATAATATAATTAATAGTGATATAAAAGAAGTTGTTAAAACGAATCCTGAGCATACAAAAGAAGTGAGGGTATCTTATTTGCCAGCTATTGAAAATTTTCCAAGAGATCGTGTTGAGTATTCTCAGTATGATTCAAGTATTAACTCTTTATTAGAAATGAATTATGATGTAACGGGAAGAGATGCTGAAACAGCGGTTGCTTTTACGAATTATCATTATGCTGATACAGTTAGATTTACTAATTTAGAAAAGTATGGTCCATTTGTTATTAAAAGAAGACATCAGTATCATTTAGGAATTAATGAAGAAACTGTTTATTATTCACCCTTGTTTGTAATAAGAGATTATCCAGTTGGATGTAAGAATAAGAGTTTTGATGCCAATGATTTGATGTCACAATTTGAAAAACATGGTTTTACTCGAGATATACCTACAACGTTACAATCTTTAGTAACTGATAGAAATGAAGTGTATAAATCTTTGAAATTAGTTAATAATGAATATAAAAAGTTTATAAAAGAACAATAAATGACTTTATTTGTTCTTTTTTTTCATAAAATTTTCATACACAATTACGAGATTATGGTATAATTGTATTAGGAGGTTAGAAATGAAAAAGTTTTTTGAAAAGCATGATTTATTCAAACTTACAGGAATTTTTGTTCTAATTGCTGTATTACTAACTTGGTTAGTAAGTTCATCATACTTTACTGCTGGAACTTTGTCTAGCAATGGATTTAACAGAGTTGGGTTATTTGATTTAACTACTTATGGTTTATTACAAATATTTTACTTCACTGTTGTGTTCATGTTTGTTTTAGTTGTTGGTGGTTTCTATAAATTTGTAGGATCACTAGAAGCGTATGATAATCTAACAAGTAAGATTGCAGCAAAATTTGAAGGAAAGGAAAAAGTATTAGTAGCTATTTCAATTCTATTATTTGGTGCAGCAACTGGCGTAAGTACTGATTATTTAGTATTATTTGCTATAATACCATTTGTTATATCAATACTTGCAAAACTAAAAGTTGATAAAGTAACTGGTCTAGTTGCAACATTTGGTGGTATATTAGTTGGTATTCTTGGGGCTACATATGCTCCAAAGATTACAGGAATCTTAGCAGATTCTACTAATGGTTTAGGTGTATCTTATGGATTTGAGTTAGCATCTACTATTGTCTTATTCGCAGTAGCTTATTTACTTCTTACTTATTTTGTATTAGCTAGAATGAATAAGGTTGCAAGTGATAATAAAAGTGAAGCAGCTTTATTAGTTGATCCTTTTATTATTGCAAAAGTAGAAGAAAAAGAAGATAAGAAAAAAGGTAAGAAAGACAAGAAGAAAAGAAAAATATCTTCTGTTGGTCTTGCAATTGTCTTATCTTTAGTATTTGTAGTTTTACTACTTGCTTATATAGGATGGGAAGCAGCATTTAATATTAAAGTATTTGCTGATGTTACTAAATGGATACAAGAAGCTACTTTATTTGGCGAAAATGTATATTCCTATATCTTAGGTTCTTCATTAGTGGCTTTTGGTGAATGGGATTTACTTGCAGGAGCAGGTTTATTACTATTTGCTAGTTTAGTTATAAAGTTTGTTTATCATATTCCATTTGATAAAATGTTAGATGAATATCTAGAAGGATTTAAGGTAATTATTAAACCACTTGCAATATTGATGATGGTTTATTTAGTACTTGAAATTTCCATTATATTCCCTACTATTTCTTATTTAGCTGATAAGATTATGGGACTTGGAAATAATATTGGAACACTTTTTGCATCAGGTGCTTTAACAAGTTTATTTGCTGTTGATTTCCAATATACTGTAAGTACAGTTGGATCTGTATTCTTAACATTTAGTAATACAAACGTTGCTGCATTAATATTACAAGCTGCTTATGGATTAATTCAGTTTATTGCTCCTACAAGTGCTATATTAATGTTAGGTCTTGCATGCTTAGATATAAAATTCAAAGATTATTTCAAATTTATTTGGAAGTTTGCTTTAGCAATGCTTATCGTAATCTTTGTTGTATTAGCAATATTAATGTATGTTTAAGAGAACTTTAATTGGTTCTCTTTTTTTATGCTCTCAATTTTTTTAGTGATTACATTGTTTGACAAAATTTTTTTTAATAACCTGTTAATATAGCAACTCAAGAAACAAAAGATGGGAAAATTTTATGTCAGAGTATTTAGGAAAAATGAATCTATATTTAGAAGTATTGGACAGGGATGTTAAAAAAGAATATGTCCAAAACGTTGATTTATGAATTAAACTAAGATTAATTGATAAAAGATTATTAGAAAATAAATTAAGTGAAGTGAAAAAATTCTTGAAAACAATAAATAAATAACTCAAAATATCACATCAGTAAATAAGTGAAAAGTTTTCGTAAAAAATAATCAAACACTTGTGCAAAAAAAATGCTATAATTACAGTAGGGTAGTACGCCTACGAGGAGAAATTTATTATGACATTCTAATTCTGGAGAATATATCTTAGATTATGCAAAAATAAATGCTACTGGATCAGTGATTGCTATTTTAACATCTACAGATGGCAAAACTATTATAAATAAGTCAGAGATTATTTCTAAATATACGCCATTAACAGATTCTATAGATGTTACATACATAATTAAAGATAATAAACTTTTAATTGATTCTATTTCCTAAAAAGTATTTGACTTAAGTGATGTAATGTTATAAAATATGCTTAGTGATGCAGGGATTATACAAAACGTAGTTATATAAAGTATTTAATAAGAGAGTGAATATCGGCGGCTGAAAGTATTCTAAATTAATTTATATAATGAATTTCAGGTATAGGAGTATCAATCGTGATTTCGCGTTAAGAAATTAAAGATGCATGTAAGCCATGAACTAGGGTGGTACCGCGAGTATTACTCGTCCCTAGATTCAGGGCTTTTTTTATTTAGAAAGAAGGGTATTTATGGAAGAGAATATTAAAAAAATTAAAGAAGATTTAATGAGTGACATTGAATCTGTTAAAGTTTTACAAGATTTAGTAGAATTAAAAGCTAAATATATTGGTAAGACTGGTAGAATAACAGAACTTACTAAAAATATGAAAGATTTAAGTGTTGAAGAAAGAAAAAGTGTGGGAATGATTTCCAATACTTTAAAACAAGAAGCGACATCTTTAATAGAGAATAAAGAAAAAGAAATTGAAAATGCTATTTTAAATGAAAAGTTGAGTGGTGAAATAATTGATATAACATTACCTGCAACTAGTATACCTGTTGGTTCACCAAATATATTGGAGAAAGTTATTGAAGAAGTAGAAGAAGTATTTATGTCGATGGGATATGATGTAGTAGATGGTCCAGAAGTTGAAGAGGATAAATATAATTTCGAATTACTAAATATACCTAAGGGACATGCTGCTAGAGATGCACAAGACACTTTCTATATTGAAGGAGACGAAATCCTTCTAAGAAGTCAAACATCTCCAGTACAAGTTAGAACAATGCTTAAGTATCAAGGTAGTGAACCAATACGTATGATATGTCCAGGGAAAACTTATAGAAGAGATGATGATGATGCAACTCATTCACATCAATTTATGCAAATTGAAGGATTATTAGTTGATAAAGATATTTCATTATGTGATCTTAAAGGGACATTTGATACAATTGCTAAAAAACTTTTTGGTGCTGATTGTGTTACTAGATTCCGTCCATCATATTATCAATTTACTGAACCAAGTGTAGAAACTGATATATCTTGTTTTGCTTGTCATGGTAAAGGATGTTCTTTATGTAAAAATACAGGATGGATTACAATAAGTGGTGCTGGTATGGTACATCCAAATGTTTTAAGAAATTGTGGGTATGATCCAGAAGTGTGGAGTGGATTTGCCTTTGGTTTTGGTGCTGAGAGATGTGCAATGTTAAAATATGGAATTAATGATATTAGGACATTTTATAATACTGATTTAAGAGAGGTAAGCTCTTTTGATAGAAGGGATGGTGACAATCAATGATAAGCATGAATTGGGTTAAAGATTATGTTGACCTTGAAGGAGAAGATTTAAAAGAATTAGCAGTTAAGGTGACTAAAGGTGGACTTAATGTTGAAGGTGTAATTACTAATCATATTGATAATTTAGTTATTGGTCGTATTGAGGAATGTTTCCCTCATCCTGATAGTGATCACTTAAATATTTGTAAGGTAGATGTTGGAACTGATATAAGACAAATAGTTTGTGGAGCATCAAATGTAAGAGTTGGGTTAAAAGTAATAGTAGCCCTTCCTGGAGCTATTCTTCCTGGAGATTTTGAAATAAAGGCTGGTAAGATTAGAGGCGAAGAATCAAATGGTATGATCTGTGCAAAGTTTGAACTTGGCTTAGAAGAAAAAAATGAAGAAACTTATGCTGCGGGAATTACCGAACTAGGTGATGATGCAATAGTTGGTAGTGATCCTTTAGAATATTTAGGACTTGACGATACTATATATGATTTAGATAATCATAAGAGACGCAATAACGATGTTTATTATCATATTGGATTTGCTTATGAAGTTGCCACTGTTTTAAATAAAAAGGTTAAACTTCCAGATGACAGTTATAATGAAATCAGTGAAGATATTAAAGATAATTTTACTTTGGAAGTAGCAACTGAAAAGTGTCCATTCTATATGGCTAAAATGGTTAAAAATGTTAAAGTTGGAGAATCACCTGATTTTATAAAAAAGAGACTTGAAAGTGCAGGTATGCGTTCTATTAATAATGTTGTTGATATTTCAAACTATGTTATGCTTGAATATTGTCAACCAATGCATTTCTTTGATTATAAATCTTTAGGAAATCATGTGCTTGTAAGAGATGCTAAAGATGGCGAAGAAATAGTCACTCTTGATTGCAAAAAACGAGTTTTAAAGAGTTCTGATATAGTTATTACAGATGGAAAGAATCCTGTATGTATTGCCGGTGTTATGGGTGGTGAAAATACTGAGGTTGAAGAGGACACAACAACCATTTTAATAGAAGCTGCAATATTTGATTCGGTTTCAATTCGTAATACAGCTAATAGACTTGATTTAAGAAGTGAAGCTTCTATAAGATATGGTAAAGGATTAAATTATGAATATACTATTTCTGCTATGAACAGGGCTTGTCATTTGTTAGAAAAGTATGCTGGCGGTGAAGTTTTATCAGGTAATATTACTCATGACAAAGTTGATAAAACTCTAAAAGAAGTTGATTTTGTTTCCGATGATATCAATAAACTTTTAGGAATTAAAATAAGTGATGAAGATGTAAAATGTGAACTTGAAAGATTAGATTTTGCGTATGAATATAACGATGGTAAATTCCATGTAATAATTCCGCGAAGAAGATTAGATGTTGAACCTAATATAAATGATATAGCAGAAGAAATTGGAAGATTCTATGGTTATGAAAACTTGGTCTCAACAATACCAACTGTGCCCGTTAGAAGAGGACGTTATGCACCTGATGTTAAGATTAGAAAAGATATTTCTAAAAGACTTCGTACACTTGGTTTAAATGAAGTTAAAACATATACTTTAACAAGTCCCGAAATGGCTTCTAGTTTTAATTATGATGGTGCTGCTGCAATAGTTTTACCTAATCCAATGAGTGTTGATAAGTCAGTTATTAGAACTTCTATAATACCATCTTTACTTAATACTTATAATTATAATAAAGCAAGAAAAGTTAATGATGTAATGATTTATGAGATAGCTAAAACTTATAATAAAGGCTATAAAGAAACTTTGAAATGTGCTTTATTAATGAAAGGTAATTATGTTTTAAATAGTTGGTCAAACACTGTTATTAAAGCGGACTTCTATTTAATAAAAGGAATTGTTGAAAACATTTTAGATTATCTTGGCTTTAAAAATAGATATGAATTTGTTGTTGATAAAGAAATATCAGAATTACACCCAGGTATATCTGCAAGAATTATGCTTGATAGAAAACCGTTAGGCATAATTGGACGAATTCATCCATCAATTGAAAAAGCTGATATTTATGTAGCAGAGTTTGCGGTTAATCCACTAATGACCCCTGTTAAGGAAATTAAATTTAAAGAAGCAAATAAATATCCAGAGATGGTTAAAGATGTTGCTTTCATAGTAGATAATGATATTACTAATAAGGAGCTTGAAACAGTAATTAAGAAAAGTGGAAGCAGACTTTTAAGTGACATTTCTATATTTGATATTTATCCAAATATTGAAGAAGGTAAAAAATCAATGGCTTATAAATTAACTTTCTCTGATTCAACTCGTACTTTATCAGATGAGGAAGTTATGCAAGTATTTAATAAAGTTATAGATGATGTTACAAATAAACTAAATGCTAAATTAAGAGGATAATATTATTCTCTTTTTTTCTTGTGTTAACATAATTGAAAAAGTACTTAAATATTTGATATAATGTTAATAAGACAGGATGGTTGTTTTATGGAAGAAAAAGTTTTAGAAATGCTTGAGCCTGATGTTTTAAATAAATCATTTAATAACCATGGGCGAGAAGTTCCTTTTAAAAATTATTTAATTAAAGAAGTATTTCCTTATATGGATTTAACAAATGAGACTATAAAATTAAAAAGTGGCTTTGTTGTTTCTTTAAAAGATTTTTTTGAGCAGTCTATCTTATATACTTGTCAAAATAAATATGAGGGAGATTTTGTGTCATTTGCTAAAGATAATATTATTTCTTTTGAAGAAGGGAAAAAAAGAGTTGAAAAAAAGAGATTTAGTAATGTAACAGGAAATCTTAGTCCAACGGCAAAAATTTATCCTTTTTTTGAATATCTTGATGGACCTCAATATCAAGTTATTGTTGATAAGGGAAAAGTCTTCTTTTCTTATAAAGATGAGAATTTTGATGTTGTTATGAAATCAGTGAATGATCAAAAGGATTTCTTAAAGCGTATTAAGAGACTTGATTTACCATTTTTTATAAAAATTTATACCAATAATCCGGTTTTTAAAGATTATGTTGGCACATTTAAAAGTGACGAAGAGTTTTTTGAAGATTTAATGACTGGTGTTGAAATTGTAAGTGATTTTGATAAAGAAATAGAAAAAAAGATTGGGGAAATTACGGGACTTATTGAAGAAGTCGAAAATAGTCAACTCTCTACTGCAAGCACTAAAACTGGAGTATTTAGTATTGAAGATTTACCAAATTTTGATGTTGATACTTGTATAAAAACTATTATTAGTAAGTGTACTAGTTATTATTCGGAATTTTCTAGTGATGTTGATGAATCTTTGAGTTCCAATAGTGTTTTAGAGAAAGCTGATTATATAACAAGAGAATATTTACAGACTAAAGTGGATAAATTATTTTATGATTATGTTAGTGAAATAGCCAATTCTGTTAATAATGATTTAGACCTAGATATTAATGAAGAATTTATAAGTTCTAACTTAGATAAAATAATGAGTGAATTAAGAAAACAATTAAAAAGGTTATTTGTGTATCCTTATCGTGATAAAGAAGCTGATAGTAGTGATGTCTATATTAATGTAATAGCTGCATCTTTAGAAAATCAAATAACTTTTTATGAACAATTAGTAAATTCAACTATTGAAAATAAATTAGCTTTGTTTGGGTATGTTCTTAGAGGTCAAGAAGAAGCTCCAATTCAAACACGTTAGGAGAATATAATAATGAGTGTAATAGATTGGGAACAAGATGAGCATACTTATGAAGAAATTTTAAGACACTTTTTAGAAGATGTTGAAGATACTGAATATGCTTTTAAGAAAGATTTAATGGCCAATACATTAGAAAATGTTATTTATGGCATGATTGATGCAGCAAATTATTTTGATGCTAATATTATGAACTTAGAAGAGTTAGATAAACTTGGTATTACTGGGAATACTCTAGTTAAGTTATGGAAACTCTGTAAGTGTAATCCAGCTTATTTTAAAAAGACAGTTGGCTATATTACAGGGACATATTTGAGTAAAGCTTTTACAGTTGAAGAAATTTTATCTAATCTTAGATTAAAAGAACCTTATCCATTTATCCCTGATAAAAAAGATTTTATAGATTTTCCAACTTTAAGTATGAAAAGAAGTCGAGAAGAAATAACGGAAGAAGAATATGATGGTGTTATAAATTCACTAAGAAGTGAACTTATAAGAAAGTATAACGCATATGTAGCTAGTCATAGTTTGTTAAAACTTGATAGTTTACCAGAGGTGGACATTCAAGAATGTGATAATAGGAAAGTTCTGTAGAGAATAGAAATATTATTCTCCTTTTTTCTTGTGTGAACAATTGTTTGTGTGATATAATTTACTAAGTGAAGGATTGGTATTAATGGATTATAAAAGTACACTAAATGAACAACAACTGGAGGCGGTTAATCACATTGATGGACCTTGCTTGGTTATGGCTGGAGCAGGATCAGGAAAAACAAAAGTCTTAACTAGTCGTATTATTAATTTAATTGAAAATGGAGTAAAAGATACAAATATTCTAGCAATAACATTTACAAATAAAGCTGCTAAAGAAATGCGTGAAAGAGTTAATAATTTATATGGATATATATATTCTTTTATTGGGACATTTCATTCTTTTGGTTTAAAGGTTATAAGAGAGAATTATCGTGAGTGTGGATTAGCTAGGAACTTTACAATAATAGATGGCGATGATTCATTGTCTATCATTAAAAAAATATTGAAAAATAATAATATTGATCCGAAAAAGTTTAGTCCATATGCGATAAGAAATAAAATATCTTTAATTAAAAATGAACTTTTAAGTGATGCAGAAATGGGTCGAGTATTTAATACACAGTTTGATTCTTTATGTGTTGATATTTATCATAAGTATCAAGATAAATTAAAAGAAAGTAACGTTATCGATTTTGATGATTTATTAGTCATGCCAGTAGTTTTATTCATGGATCGTGGAGATATATTAGAAAGATACCAAGATCACTATCCTTATATACTTGTTGATGAGTATCAAGATACTAATCCTGTTCAATATAAACTTTGTAAGTTACTTGCATCTAAAATGCGTAATATTTTTGTTGTAGGGGATATGAATCAAAGTATTTATGCTTTTAGACAAGCTGATTATAAAAATATTATTAATTTTGAAAAAGATTATCCCGAGTGTATTTCAATTAAACTTGAAGAAAATTATCGAAGTACAAATAATATATTAAACGCTGCTAACTGTGTCATACGAAATAATACCCAAAGAAAGGACTTAAAACTTTGGAGTGAAAAAGGTGATGGGGTTAAGGTTAAATATATTAGAAGTTATGATGAAAAACATGAGGTTACAGTAGTTTTAAGTGAGATTGAAAATTTATTAAAGGATGGATATAAAAGAAGCGATATTGCAATCCTTTATCGTACTAATGGACAAAGTCGTGTATTTGAAGAAGGACTTTTAAATAAGGGTATAGCTTGTAAAGTTGTTGGAGGATATTACTTTTATAACCGTAAAGAGATTAAAGATTTAATCGCCTACTTAAGACTTTTATATAATCCAAGTGATGCGGTCAGTTTAACAAGAGTTATAAATGTTCCCAAAAGAGGTATCGGTGAAGCTGCTATTAAAAACTTAGAAAATTTAGCTTTAATTAATGGTAATTCAATGTATGATAATTTAAGTACAAAAAAGGAACTGGAGTTTAAGTATTTAATTGAGGATTTAAGAAATGATGTTGAAAACTCGAGTTTAACTGATTTGATTGATAAGATTTTAGTTAAAACAGGAATTAAGGACGAACTGTCTTCTGACATGAGTTTAGAAAATGAATTAAGATTAGAAAACTTAATGGAATTTAAATCAATCACTTCAAACTTTGAAGAAAGAGAGGGCAATGTTTCTTTAGGTGATTTTCTTGAAGAAATTAGTTTGATTGCTGATATAAGTCAACATAAAGAGGATGGCGAGGAAGTAACTTTGATGACAATTCATTCTGCTAAGGGACTTGAATTTACTATTGTTTTCTTAGTTGGTATGGAAGAAGGAATATTCCCTCATGCCAATTCAATTATGGAAAGTGATGGACTTGAAGAGGAAAGAAGACTTTGTTATGTGGGAATAACAAGAGCAAAAGAAAAACTGTATTTAACTAATGCTAAAAGAAGAATGCTTTATGGAAAAGATACTGTTAACCCTCCATCAAGATTCATAAAAGAAATAGATGAAGAATTGATTGATAGAGGAGATACAATTAAAGATGATGAAAGAATAGAATCAAAAAGTATGTATGTAGAGGGTAGTAATAATGATATAGTCGTGGGAGATAAAATTGATCATGAGTCTCTAGGCTTAGGAGTCGTTGTTAAAGTAGATGGCACTTTAATTGATGTTGCTTTTAAATCAGGAATAAAAAAACTGATGAAAAATCACAAAAGTATTAAAAAGATATAAAAAGGAAGATTAAATTCCTTTTTGTATGTTATAATTTTATTAATGAAAGAGGTGTGTTTTATGGAAGAAAAGACATTAGTTATACTTGCTGCTGGAATGGGAAGCAGGTTTGGTGGAATGAAACAAATTGAACCTGTTGGTCCAAATGGAGAATTTATTATTGATTACTCAATTTATTCTGCTATACGTTATGGGTTTAATAAAATAGTATTTATTATTAAAGAAGAAAACTATGATGTATTTAAAGAAACAATAGGGAGTCGCATAGAGGATAAAATAAAAGTAGAATATGCTTTTCAAAAGTTAGAAGATATACCAGAAGGTTTTACTGTGCCTGAAGGAAGAAAAAAACCATGGGGAACAGCACATGCTGTTTATGCTGCAAGAGATTTTATAAACGGTAATTTTGGTGTAATTACAGCTGATGATTTTTATGGTGATGATGCATTTAAGGTTTTATCAGATAATTTAGATACAAATGATTATATAATCCCTGGTTATAAATTAGGTGATACATTGAGTGTTAACGGAGCTGTAAAAAGAGGAGTAATTTTACATGATAATGGCATTGTAAAAAGCATTGTAGAATGTTCATGTATTCAAGATGGTGATAAAGTTAAATGTAGTCCACTTGATACTTCAAAAGAACCATTCACTGTTGGATTAGATCAACCAGTATCAATGTTAATGAATGGTTTTACGAAAGATATATTAAAAACTATTGGTAATGATATGTTTGATGCATTTAAAAATAATCAAGATAATTTACTTGATTATGAAATGCTTTTACCTGATATTATGGATGAAGATATTGAGAGTGGTAAAACAATAAGAGTAGTTCCAACTTCTGCTCATTGGATGGGAATGACTTATAAAGAAGATAAAGAAGCATTGCAGAATTTTATTCTTTCTGAAATAGAGAGCGGCGTTTATCCAAGTAATTTATGGAATTAATAAGAACAAGATTTTTTCTTGTTTTTTTCTTTCTTAGTGAGTAAAACTTGAATTTTTGGTATAATATATATAGGTGATTAATGTGGATAGATACAATGAGCTTGTAGAGTTAATTACGAAGGCAAATTATGAATATCATATACTTGATAATCCTGAGACTTTAACTGATGCAGAATATGATAATTACTTAAGAGAATTATATAAAATTGAAGGAGAACATCCAGATTGGGTTAGAGAAGATTCTCCAACGCAAAAAATTGGTGGTATTGTTTTAGATAAATTTGAGAAAGTTACTCATAATATACCAATGATGAGTTTAGCAGATGTTTTTAATGAAGATGAAATATATGAATTTGATAATCGTATACGTAAGGAAGGTATTAATCCCAAATACGTATGTGAACTTAAGATTGATGGACTTTCTGTTTCTTTAAAATACAAAAATGGTCTTTTAGTCTCTGGTGCAACTAGAGGTGATGGTGTTGTGGGTGAAGATATAACTCACAATGTTAAGACGATTAAACAAGTCCCTTTAAAGTTAAATAAACCTATTGATATAGAAGTCCGTGGAGAAATATATATGAGCAAAAAGACATTGGAACTATTAAATGAGGAAAGAAAAGAGAGTGGTGAACCATTACTTAAAAATTGTCGTAATGCAGCAGCAGGTTCTGTAAGACAACTTGATTCTAGCGTTGCTGCTAAACGTAATTTGGAAGTCTGGATTTATCATTTACCTGATCCTGAAGATTATGGGATTAAAACGCATCATGAATCTTTAGAATTTATGAAGGAACTTGGTTTTAGAACAAATCCAAATAATAAATTAGTAAATTCAATTGATGAAGTAATGCAGTTTATTCATGCGAAGGGTGAGATGAGGGAAAGTCTTCCATATGATATTGATGGAGTGGTTATTAAATTAGATGATTTACATGATCATGAAATAATGGGTAATACAATTAGATATCCAAAATGGGCATGTGCTTATAAATTTCCAGCGAAAATTGTTCAGACTAAACTAAATGATATTAAGTTTACAGTTGGAAGAACAGGGCAAGTTACACCAAATGCAATTTTGGAACCCGTTATGGTAATGGGTTCTTTAATTAGTAAAGCAACATTACATAATGAAGAGTACTGTGTTACTAAAGATATAAGAATAGGCGATGTTGTTCGCATTATAAAAGCAGGGGATGTAATTCCTCGTGTTGAAAATGTTGTTATGGAAATGCGAGATGAACATTCTAAACCTTTTGTGTTTACGAAGGAGTGTCCAATCTGTGGAAGTAGTTTAAAGAAAATTGATGCATCATATTATTGTATTAATAAAGATTGTTCTAAAAAGGATATTGAGAATTTAATTCACTTTGTTTCAAGGGACACGATGAATATAGCTGGTTTAGGAGACGCCATAGTTGAGGATTTCTTTAATTTAGGCTATATAAAGAAAGTTTCTGATATTTATCACTTAAATGAACATTTTGAGGATTTAAAATTGCTTGAAGGGTTTGGGGAAAAATCTATTAAAAATTTAACTAAGGCAATTGAGGAAAGCAAAAATAATTCTTTAGAAAAATTATTATTTGCCTTAGGTATAAGGTATGTTGGAAAGAAAACTGCCAAGATTCTTGCTAAAGAATATAATAGCATGGATTACTTAATGAAAGCTTCAGAAGAGGAATTAAATAGAATACGAGATATTGGTGATGTAATTGCTAAAAGTGTTTATCTTTATTTCCAAAATGAAAATAACGTTAGTATAATTAATGAACTAAAAGAGCTTGGTTTAAATATGAAATATTTAGGAACTGAATCAGATGAAGAAACGGCATTTACTGGTAAGACCTTTGTTTTAACAGGCACACTTGATTCTATTACGAGAGATGATGCAAAAGAAAAAATTGAGTCATTAGGTGGAAATTGTGCAGGCTCTGTATCGAAAAAGACTAATGTTGTAATAGCAGGACATGATGCTGGTTCAAAACTTACTAAAGCAGAGACTCTCGGAATAGATATTTGGAATGAAGAAGAATTTTTAAACGTATTAAATAGTTATTTGTAAAAGATTATTGAAATAATTTTAATAATCTTTTTTCTTGTTACAACAAACCTCTTATTGCAAAACAAAGTAATTGGGAAATAACAGAAGATAAAGATAATTAATTATTTTATGTCTATGATATAGAAGGAGATAAAGTTAGTGCTATAGCTCAATATAACTTATATGTTGGGAATAGCTGTACATCAAGTAGTTCATCCTCCTATGATGACCCTGAACAAGAATTTGTTTATGTAATAAGATGGTCAAATATATCTCCACAAGGTGCGACAACTAATTATGGTATAGGTGTTCGTCCTGTCATAGCAATAAGCAAATCACTTTTTTAGTTGTGTTATCATTTAAATATATATTCTAGGTAATCTAGTAGAGGATAATAGAACTATTGTCTTCTTTTCTTGTAAGAACAAAAAAATACAATCTTTTTTCTAATTTTGTGTTATGATAATGCTACTTGTATTTGGAGGTAGCTATGGAAAGAAATACGGATATTTTTGAACACTTTATTGAAATGGAAGATTTGAGAAAAGATTCTCGTATTCTATGCTTTATTGCATATGGTAGTGAAGCTTATAATACTTCTGATGACAAAAGTGATGTTGATATATTAGTTATAATAAATGGACTACAAAGTTATCGTGTCGCTAGATTAGTTGAAGGGAAAAATTTGGATATTTATGCATTAACATTAGATGAAGTAAAAAATCATATTATTTATGAAAGAGCAAATGGTAACCAATATGTTGAATCTGTTTTACGAAATGGTAAAGTTTTAATTAATAATGAACAAACCTATGAATATTTAGAAGATTTTTTATTTAGAGAGAAAACTAGGATGAGATTTAAAAGAACAATTAATTCAGCTGCTGCAAGTTTAGCTGTAGAAAAGTGTGAGAATTTTTTAGATAGTAATCAAAATGATAATTATACATATTTTACAGCACTTGAAATGTTAAGAAAAGTAATTAGTGTTAAACTGTGTGCCTCGTATATTTCTGATTATAAAGCATATAAATTATATACTAACCAAGAGTACGCTTTCGAAAAATATATGGTTAAACTTCCAGGTCAAAGTTTTATTGATTTATATTTAGAATCTTTAGTTGCATCTTCTCTAACTGAACGAAAAAGCAAGTTATTAAAACTTCTTAAGTATCTAATTGGTACAAATATAAAAGACTCCGTTTTTGTTGAATCAGAATATGAAAGTGATAGCTCTATAAAAAAAATACTTGTTAGTGCAAATCATTTGGTAATTGCAGCTGAAGATAATTTATTAAAGGGTACACCTTGTTCTGATTCTTTATATTATTTAGCTTTAGAAAGAATTAACTCAATTATTAAATTAATTCATAAAGGCGAAACATATTTTGAGTATGATAATCTATTTAAAGACGCTCTTAAGAGAGTTGATGTTGATGAGCGTATCAAGGTTTTGGAAGATTTATTTCATTTAGCTTCAAAGAAATATGAAATAGATTACGATGACTTTATTTTAACACTTTAATGTCTCCTTTTTCTCCATAAATATAAATTGATAAATAGAATATAATGTAGTATAATTATGTTACAATTTGAGGTGAATAAAATTATGTTCAAAAAATTAAGAAAGTTTTATAAAAATAATAGAATTTATTGCATATTAATGATTATTTCCATTTTATGTATTTTAGTTATGGGAGTATCAGTTGTTGTATATTTCTTTAATCAAATGTTTACTGATTCTTATGGCAGTAGACTTGAAAATATTGAAAAGTATGATCTAGGAAATTCATTAACCGATTTAGAAAATTTCTATAAGTCTCAAGAAGGTGTTATGGAAGTTAGTGTAAGACTTCAAGGAAAAATAATTTATTTGGATGTAAAAGTCGCAGAAACAATGAAAAATGAACAAATACAAACAATCGCGACAACAAGCTTAGATAATATTTCAGAAGCAAACAGAGGATTTTATGATATTCAATTTATGTTTACTAGAGAGGGACTAAATCCATACCTTGGAGCGAAAAACTCAGGTAATACTGTTATTGTATGGACAAATTATACTTATGACATCGAGACGACCACAGAACAAACTAAGAAATAGGTGAAAACTCGTGAAAAAGAAGAGAAATATAATTATAGCAAGTGTTTTATTAATATTTGTGTCTTTTGTAATAGGTTTTGCAATTTACAATGCTATGGTTGATGAAAACACTTTATCTATTAGCGAGAAAAAGTGGATTGATAATAATAATGCTAATTTAGTTAGTGTTGCTGTTCCCAATGATATTCCTGTTTTTGGTACATCTGGGGAAGGTGTATTTTTTGATTTTATAAAATTTTTACAGGATGATGCAAACTTAAAGATTAATACTAACATGGTCTCTTATCTTTCTGTTAATACGGGATATCGTTTTCAAATTACTAATAATTATGAAAGAGATGCTTTACAATTATTTAAAGATCATTTTGTTTTAGTTAGTAAAAGTACTGGAATAATTAATGATACATCAATTATTCCTGAGTTAGGTGTTGCAGTTGTTAATAGTACTTTAGAACAAGTGGCTGCTTATTTTGATTGTTTGCCTGATAAGTTTGTTGGACATGATACTTATCAAAGTCTAACAGATGCTTTAAATACCGGAAAAGTAGCCTATGCTTTGGTTCCCTTGAATGAATATAAAGATGAATTAGTTGCTAATAATATAAATGTACTTTCGCATATATCGGATTTAAATAAATACTATTATTTTGAATTAAGTGATAATGAAATACTTAATTCAATATTTAGAAAAGAATTTAATACTTTTTTAAATACGAGTTATGATAAATCTTATAACAAAAATAATTATCAATTATTTATTGATTGTTTAAATATATCAGAAGCAGAGGAAGATACTTTAACTAATAAAGTTTATAGATATGGTTTTGCAGAATATCGACCATATGAAGTTCTTGCTAGTAGTCAATATGGTGGAATCACAGCACAGTATTTGCATAATTTTTCGAATTTTTCAGGAGTGGAATTTACTTATAAAAAATATAAAACATCAAATGAACTTGCTGCATCAGCGATAAAGGGTAACATTGATCTTTATTATAATTATTATGATATTATTACTAATTATATTGACTGTGGAGCATTAAAAAATATAAGTTTTTATGTCGTTGCAGATAATTCAATAGATTTAAGTATGACTAATATAAATGGCCTTGCCAATCGTGACGTTTATGTACTTAAGAATTCTTTTATTTATAATTACGTAAAAGATATTGAAGGAATAAATATTATTACTTATGATCGCAGTAGTGACTTAAAAAAACTTGTAAAAAAACCACATATTATATTAGTTGATGAGTATAAATTTGATTATCATATAAGTAAAATTACTGATAACTATTCAGTTCGTTTCAAAGGAAATGTTGAAGATAATAATTATGTATTCAGGTATGCTAATGATACAGATACGTTTTATAAATTATTTAGTTCATATACTAAAACAATTGATCCCCTTGATTTACTAAGAAATGGTATTACAACCTATAACCAAGTTGAAAGAATGGGATATATTGTTGGTATGGTTGCAAAGGTTATCTTAGTCTCTACTATAATTGCAATACTTCTTTTTGTATTTGTAACTAAGAATAAAAAAGAAGTTAAATTAAACACTAAAGTTAAAAAGGAAGACAGATTAAAATATATTGATTTGCTAACATCTCTTAAAAATAGAAATTATTATAATGAAAAACTTCCTGTATGGAATAAAAATACAATTTACCCTCAAACGTGTATCGTTATGGATATTAATAGAGTAAAAGAGCTAAATGATACATTGGGTCACGAAGAGGGAGATAAACAAATTCAAGCAGTGGCAAATGTCTTAATTAAAACTCAGTTAGATAATTCGGAGATAATGCGAACTGATGGAAATGAATTTTTAGTTTATTTAATTGGTTATTCTGAAAAGCAGATATTAACATATATGAAGAAACTAGTTAAGGAATTTAAAAAATTACCATATGAAAATGGCGTTGCAATGGGATTTTCAATGATTGAAGATGATACTAAACTAGTAGATGATGCATTTAATGAAGCAAGTATTCAAATGCGCGAAAATAAAGAACTAGAGGAAAGTAATAATGACTAGAGGATTTGATCGATTTAGTAAGAAAACAAAAGAAAATCTTCAAAGTTATTTTAAGGATATTATTGAAATCATAAAAAAACCAGAGATGGGAATTCTGCCAGGGCAAATAGCGTTTTCTATGTTGATAAGTATTGTTCCGATTATAACAATTGTCGGTTTTTGTGCATCATTTTTTGGGATTGATATTAACTATATAATAAGTTTATTAAATGATATTATTCCAGGAGAAAGTGCTTCATATTTGATACCAGCCTTAAGTGGATCATCAATTGATTTTGGATTAGCCTTAATATTTATTTGGTTATTTTACTTAGGTAGCAATGCGTGTAATTCTATTATACTAATTAGTAATCAAATATATGGTATTAATCAAAGTAATTGGGTAAAAAGAAGAATTAAATCAATTTTTATGACAATTGCTATTATGTTGATTTTTATAGTTATATTAGTTTTTCAAGTTTTTGGCGATAAATTAATAGGATTTTTAAACTTTTTAACGTTTTACGATAAAATTTACTCATTATTTAATATGATTAAGGGCCCTATTATATGGTTAGTAATGTTCATATTTTTAAGAGCCTTTTATTCAATCGCGCCAGATAGGGTAAGAAAGAAAACACATATAAATACGGGAACAATATTTACATCAATTGGTTGGATAATTGTTACTTATATTTATCGTTTTATTGCTTTAAATAATGGAAATTATAACTTATTTTATGGGGCTTTGTCCAACATCGCCTTCTTAATGCTATGGTTATATTTCATGGGATTTGTTTTCGTTATAGGTTTATCACTTAATTATGGTGAAGAAAAAGACAAAACAATCATGGATAAAACAGGTGCAGTTAAGATAATAAAGAATAAATAAGGTGAAAAGTGTTTCACTTTATTTATTTTTTTTGTATAATAATTGTTAAGAAATTTTATGGGGAATGGTGTAATGAATGAATGTTTTAGAAGTTAAGGATATGGATCTTTTTATTGAATTAAATGGACTTACTACGTCAATAATTGGTCCTTCCAATTCAGGTAAAACTGTTTTGGCAAAAAGATTATGTAATAAACTTGATAATTCTTCAATACTTATTGATAATAAGGGTATAAAAGAATATGATGTTAAAACTTTAAGAAGAAGTATAGCAGTAGTCTTAGATGATAATAATTATATAAATGAATACGTTGTGGAAGAACTTGCATATTATCAGGACAGATTAGATTTCGATTTAGAAGAATCTCAAAAAAATATAGATGAAATAGCAACATTTTTTAAGATTAAGGGGTTATTAAATAAAAAAGTACAATTGATATACACAAGTGATAGAATTTTAATAAAAATACTTTCTCTTTTAATAATAAATCCAAGTGTATTTGTTGTTGATAATTTACTTTCTTATTTAAAGCCAGATAAAAGATCTTTACTTTTCAAGTATGTTAAAGAAAAGGGAATTAGTTTTATTAATTTAACTACTAATGCTGAAGAGTTATTGGAAAGTGATAATGTTATTGTATTAAATAATTTTAAATCAGTTATATCAGGTAGTCCTAAAAGCATATTGGAAGGAAATAGCATTCTTCCTTATATGGGATTAAAATTACCTTTTGTTGTTGATTTATCGCATAACTTAATTTTATATAATGTTGTTGATAAGATTTATATGGATAGTAAAGCGTTGGTGAACAAATTATGGAAATAGTTTACTATGATAAAAAAACTGATTTATTTAAAGAGAATTCAATAACTGGCTTTTATGGTGATGTTTTAGATTTGCTTGATATGCAAGTTGATATTGATGGTATCGTTTATGATGATGCTTGGACGGTCTCTAGATTCTTAAAAAGCCATAAATTTGGATTAGGTACGAGAATAGATGCAATATTTAAATACTTAGATATTGATACAAATATAATGAATACTAGATTAGGGAGTCTTTCTAAAACTGATTTTAAATTTGTTTTACTTGCTAAAGTCTTACTTTTAAATAAAAAGAATATTGTATTTGATTATTTTGATGTGGGACTTACTTCTAAGGAACAAAAAAGACTTATTAAAATAATAAGAATGTTAAAAAAAGATGGTAAGACAATTGTAATTGTAAGTAATGATTTGATTTTTATGTCAAATATTGTTGAGAATGTTCTCTTAATTAAGGATAATGAAATTTTCTTTGAGGGCTCAATTGATGAATTAGTTAATTCGAATGAAGTTGAGAAACCAGAAATAATTAGGTTTATTAAACTTGCTAATAAGAAAGGCGCAAAACTTAATTACACACTGGATGCTAAAGAATTATTAAAGGATATATATAGGAGTGAATTTTAATGAACTATTTTATAAGTGTTAGTTATGATGGTTCTAAGTTTTATGGTTTTCAAAGATTAAAAGGTAAATCGACTGTACAAGCGACTCTTGAACATGCTTTAACTAAAATAAATAAGGATGAAGTATTAGTTAAAGGAGCAGGGAGAACAGATCGTGGTGTTCATGCTCTTGATCAAGGTGTTTCTTTTTCTTTAAAACAATCTATTCCACCAGAGAGATTGGTTAATGCGATTAATTCTCTTGTTGGACCATATATTAAGGTTAATTCGGCGTGTTATGTGGATGATACATTCCATGCTAGATTTAGTGTTTTAGAAAAAACGTATGTATATGTTATAAATATGGGTGAATTTAATCCTATTTTTAATGATTATTTATATAATTATAATAGATGTCTCAATATAAGTATTATGAAAAGGTCTGCTAAAATGCTTCTTGGTCCTCATAATTTTAAATCTTTTACTTCAGGAGAAAGAGATAATTATGATTCAATTATTAACTCAATTAGTTTTAAAAAAGAGAGTGATAAATTAATTATTACTTTTCAAGGTAAAAGTTTTTATAGGTATATGGTAAGAAACCTTGTTGGCTTTTTAATCGCTATTAGTGAAAACAAAATTAGCTTAAATGAAATCCCCGACTATTTATCAGGAAATTTAGAAAACATTCACTATACAACTGTGCCTGCTAGTGGACTTTATTTAACAAAAATCAAGTATTAATTGTATTTTTAGTAAATTACATAAAAATTTTGCTAAAATGTTTGACAAAAGGCCCTACTTATCATATAATTTTAACTGGTACATTTTTTTATATTCTTTAGTTGATTAGATGTGGGAAGTCTATGAGATAAGAGATTTAAGAAAGGGAAATTTTTATGAAAAGTACATTCATGGAAAAGAAAGAAACTGTAAAACGTAACTGGTATGTATTAGATGCTACTGATTTACCTTTAGGTAGAGTTGCTACTAAAGTTGCTCATATCTTAAGAGGTAAACACAAAGTAACTTATACACCATATGTAGATTGTGGAGATTATGTTATCATTACTAACGCTAGTAAAGTTAAATTAACTGGTAATAAGTTAAATGATAAAATGTATTATAATCATTCTGGATACCCAGGAGGATTAAGAGAACGTAATGCTAAAGAAATGATTGAAAGATATCCTGAAGAAATGCTTGAAAGAGCTGTAAAAGGTATGTTACCTAAAGGACGCTTAGGAAGACAAATGGGTAAGAAGTTATTCGTATTTGCTGGAAGCGAACATAATAAACAAGCTCAAAAACCAGAAAGCATAAGTTTATAGGAGGGTATTAGATGAACAAAAAAGTTATTACTGCAAGTGGAAGAAGAAAATCTTCTGTTGCTCAAGTTAAAATGGTTCCAGGTACTGGTAAAATTATCGTTAATGGAAAAGATGTAAAGGAATACTTACCATTCGAAGTACTAGTTATGGATTTAAAACAACCTCTAGTTGCGACTAACAACGAAACTACTTTTGATATTACTGTAGTTGTTAGAGGTGGTGGATACTCTGGACAAACTGGAGCTATTCGTTTAGCAATCACAAAAGCATTATTAATCTATGATGAAGGTACTGATGCATCTTCTGAGACTTCATATAGAAGAATCTTAAAAGAAGGTGGATTCATTACTCGTGATCCTAGAGTTAAAGAACGTAAGAAATATGGTCTAAAGAAAGCTCGTAGAGCACCACAATTCTCAAAACGTTAATCAAGTTTCGATGTACGAAAGCTCGCTTTATGCGAGTTTTTTCATTTTATAATGAAATGCTTTTTATGTTATACTAGTTAAAAATAATGATGTTTAATCGAGGTGAAATGATGAATAAGATTTTAATTGTTGAAGATGATATTAGCATTCATAATATTTTAGAAGAATTATTAAAAAAAGAAGATTATCTTACTTATAATGCCTACTCTGGCACAGAAGCTCTATTGTTATTAGAAAAAGAAAGTGTTGATTTAATATTACTTGATCTAATGTTACCTGCAATTAGTGGCGAGGAAATAATAGAAAAGATTAAAGATACACCAATAATTGTATTAAGTGCTAAAATTTCATCTGAAGATAAGGTTAATTGTTTGATGTCTGGTGCTAATGATTACATAACAAAGCCATTTGATAGTAAAGAGTTACTTGCAAGAATAGAGGTGCAATTAAGATCAAAAAATAAGTCTAGTATTATGGAAACATTAAAATATAAGGATTTAGAACTATTAAATGATAATCACACATTACTAATTTGTGGGAATAAGGTAAATTTAACGAAAACAGAATATGCCATTTTAAAACATTTGCTTTTGAATCCACATCAAGTTATTACAAAAAATAAATTGTTAGATTTAATAAGTACAGATACAGAAGATTGTGATGAAAATTCATTAAGAGTGCATATTAGTAATATACGAAAAAAGATTAGAGATTACACAGAAAAAGAGTATATTGAATCTATCTGGGGAATAGGTTTTAAAATAAAAGATTAAATCTTAACAAAATCTTAACAATTTCTTAACCATTTTCTTAACATTTTTTTATTAAAATGAATATCGGAAAGGAGAGAGATTATGGAGATAATATTAGAAACAAATAATCTTGAAAAAAAATATAAAGGCTTTAGAGCCTTGAATAACACCAATATTCATATTGAAAAAGGTGCAATTTATGGACTAATTGGGAAAAATGGTGCAGGAAAAACAACACTTATTAGAATTATTTGTGGACTGCAAGAGCCTACAAATGGAAGTTACATTATATACGGAAAAAGTAATAACAGTAATGATATTATAAGTGCTAGAAAAAGAATGGGAGCAATTATAGAAACTCCATCAATTTATGGAGAAATGACTGCTAGAGATAATTTAATAGAACAATATAAATTAGTCGGTATGCCAAGTTTTGGTGGTATTGATGACTTATTGAAATTAGTAGGATTAGAAGATACTGGAAAGAAAAAAGCAAAAAACTTTTCTTTAGGAATGAAACAAAGACTTGGAATTGCTATTGCTCTTGCTAATAATCCAGATTTCTTGATTTTAGATGAGCCTATCAACGGACTTGATCCACAAGGTATTATAGAAATTAGAGAGTTAATTTTAAAACTAAATAAAGAAAGAAGAATTACTATTTTAATATCTAGTCATTATTTAGATGAATTATCTAAAATAGCAACACACTATGGATTTTTAGATAATGGATCTATTATTAAAGAGATAAGTAGCGAAGACCTTATGAAAAAGATGGAACACAAAATTGAATTAAAAGTAAGTAATCCAAAAGATTTTGTTAAATATTTTGAAGAAAATAAAATTTCTTATGAAGTAATAGATAATAAGACAATAAATGTTTATGGTAAATATAATTTGTCAAAATTTATTAACGAACTATCCAAGAAAAATTTAATAGCAGATGATATTCACGAGCAAGAAGAATCATTAGAAAACTATAATATGAATTTAATTGGAGGTGGGAAAAATGATTAAATTATTAAATGCAGGTTTTACAAGACTCAGAAAAAATAAATTATTTTGGTTACTAACTATATTTAGTGTTGGACTTGCAATATTTATGGCTTGTTTAGGATATAGCGATATGAATAAGTATGGTAGAACAATAGAAGTAGAACAACTTATGTTTAATTATTCTACAATGATTGGAGTTGTAATTGCAATATTTACAAGCTTATTTTTGGGAGTAGAATATTCAGATGGAACAATGAGAAATAAGATTAGTATAGGTCATAAAAGAATAGATATATATTTATCTAATCTAATAATAGTAACGATTACAAGTTTATTTTCTTATATTTTATTTTTAGGAACTGTATCAGCAATAGGAATACCATTATTCGGTAGTACTACAATCGGATTTCCAACTTTAATAAAGTTGTTAGGATGTATTTTTGTAGCAATAATTGCCTATGCAAGTATATTTACATTTATATCAATGTTAATTTCAAATAAAACTATATCTTCAATTGTTAATATTATGCTTGCATTTGGAATGATTATTTATTCTTTAACATTTCTAAATTTTTTGAGTATGCCAGAATATGTTCCTGAATATATTATGGAAAATGGTCAAATGATAACAAAAGAAGTAAAAAATCCCTATTATTTAACAGGTTTAAAAAGAGATGTAATAGAGTTAAGTGTCGATATTAATCCAGCAGGTCAAATGGGACAAATAGTAGGAGGAATGGCTTCAAATCTAAAATTATTACCAATATATTCGTTAGGTATTATAGTAGTATTTACTGGAGCAGGATTAGTCTTATTTAAAAAGAAAGAATTAAAGTAGAAAGGTGATTATTATGAGTATCTGGTTTTGTTTATTTTTAATAGTATTATGTATATCAATATACTTGACTTTTAAAATTTTGATAATGAAAAATGAAATCAAGAATATCGGTCAAACTTTAGAAAAAATAATAAATACAGATACTAATAATTTAATCACAGTAGGTACAAATACTAAGGAACTGAAACAATTAGCAAGTTTACTTAATAATAGTTTAAAAGATTTAAGAAAATTAGAACTTGAATATAAAAATGGGAGCGGAGAACTTAAAGCATCAATTACTGATGTTTCGCATGATTTGAGAACTCCTCTTACGGCTATACGAGCTTATCTTGATTTAATTGATGATAAGAATTTAACTAAGAAACAAATAGAGTATTTAAGTGTAATAGATAGTAAGGTTAATGATTTAATAGAATTAACAGAACAACTTTTTGATTTTTCTAAAGCCTATGATAAGAAAAGAAAGATAGAATTTGAAAGTGTTTGTTTGAATGATGTTTTAGAAGATTCCCTTGCAAGTTTTTATAGTTTATTTAATAAAAATGATATTGTTCCTAAAGTTGATATTTGTAAAGATAAAGTGATTAGACTGCTGAATATAAGTATGCTAAAAAGAATTTTTGAAAATATAATATCTAATGCAATTAAGTATGGAGAAAAAGATTTTAAAGTTAAGTTAAGTAATGATGGTTCGGTAGTTTTTTCTAATAAGACAGATAGTTTTGATGCAGTAAGTCTCAAAAAAATATTTGATAGATACTATACGATTAAGAATGTTAAAAAATCGAATGGTGTTGGACTTGCCATTGCTAAACAGTTAGTTGAGATAATGGGTGGTAAAGTGAAAGCAAATTATACGAAAAACACTTTAACAATAAAAGTAAAATTTTAAAATTGCATTGATGAAGAATAAAAGCAAATCATTTCTATTAGATGGTTTGCTTTTATTTATGATATAATAGTTATAATTAGTTGAGGTGTATATAATGAGCGATATTTTTATAAATAGAGGTACTAAAGAAATATCAGAACAGGAAGCAATATTAGAATTAGGTGAATCTTTTGTCAGGACTATTGAGCATATAAGAAATATTGCTAATTTTAAAAATTGTTTTCTTTTGATTCATGGCACAAGAGTGGAAAGTTGCCTTGATATTATTAATGACTCTCGTGGACTTATACATTATGAAAATGATTATACTAGTACAATGTCCTCTTTTTCTTCTTATGCAGATTTATATAATATAGGTTTAGTAAATGGAACTTTGCCTGATGGATTCATTATTTTGATGATTCCAAAGCAATGTTTTAGATCAGATTTAAATCAAGGTTTATGGCATACACTTATTTTAAATAAACACAGTTATAAAGTGGAAATTGATGATACGTGTTCTTTAGATGATGTTTCTAAATATTCAATTCCCAAAGAATATATATTTGGTTTTATAGATTTGGAAAATAAGAAAATTGTACAAAATAGTGGTTATGATTCAAATTATAGAAATAGCAAGTTAGTATTAGATGCTCATACTGTATGTGGATTAATGGATATTAGGGAAGAAAATGCCGTTTCTACAATTACAAATAAACATCTATAAAAAAGCTCTTGATTCATAAGTGATAATAGGTTATAGTATTTTGAAAGGAAGTTTTTTATGAAAAAATATTTATTAGAAATAATTGTTATTTTATTACAAATAGGTGTTTTTTATCTTTCACCTTTAGTATTTAAAATGTTTAATTTAACAATAGTTATGGTTGGAATGTTACTTGCAACATTTGGTCTTTCAATGATGATGGTTGTTGTATCAAAGAGGAAAATAAGGTATCTATATTCTATCTTGGCAAGTATTTTATATAGTTTATCGGTTTCATTTTTTTATAATAATTCAGCATACGGAATTATAATATGGTATTTTTTAGTTTCTGTTGTGGGAGTATTGTTAGGATTCTTAATAGATAAGTTTATTGATAGTATTTATAACAAAAAGAGTCTAGGTTAATTAGTTGAGGCATATATGATTTTTGAATTTATCATTGATAGGAAGTATTTGTTGTTAAAACTTATTAGTAACCGAAATAATTTGGATGATATAGAAAAGTGGAAAGAAAGTGAAGTAACTTCTTTACTTGGTGGTGATGTTATAAGTTATATTGAGACACGGAAAGAAACTGTGGAAGAAATATTTATTCGCGGGGAGTTTGAAGAGTATTTATTAAAAAATAATTTGGACAGTAAATTTTTAATACTTATGGAGTGCTCATTATTCCAAAAATATTATCAAGAAACTTTAGATTATTCATACTTTATTAAGGAAAAATGGGATTCGATTAAAGATAAAATTAATGCATGGTTAGAAAGTAAAGTTAAATTATCGCTTTTCTATAATCCAATTAACGTATTTATATCTCATCCTAAATTAAATGTTGGAAAATGTGTGGATCAAAGAAATATATTTTGGGGTCACTTCAAAGGTTTAAAAGATGTTAATTATAATATCATTTATTTATGTCATGAAAATCTTCATGCCTTGCTTCCTAACGAAAAGTGTATGCCCAAAGCGATGAAATTATATTACGATAGAGATTCTTCACTTAATGCTCAGGATTATTGGAAACTATTAAATGAGAGTATACCTGATTATTATAAAATGTTTGATTTTGAATTTGATGTAATTCACACTGTTATTGAATTTATTTCGGATAATGAACTTTATACAATTTTAAGTGGTGAGTCTAAATATGATATGGGACATAAGAGTGAAGTTTGTAATTTAGTTCAATATAAAGAATTGATTAAACCTTATTGGTTTTTATACTTAGGTTTAAGTGAAGATGAGATAAATAAAAGAAATTCATTTTCATCACTTTATAATATAGAGTTATCTGAAGAATCCATGTTAAGTATTGAAAGTTTTATTGATTTTTTAATAAATAATCAAGACATTAGAAAGAAGATTGGAATTAAAGATTTGCCTAGTAATATATCTATTAAATTATAAAAATATTTAGTATTCTCAGTGTCTGTCCTGTAAATATAATAATATTTACTTTAGAATTGTATTGAGAAAGGAAGAATATTATGGATCAAGTTAAAATTGGAAAGTTTATAGGTGAACTTCGAAGAGAAAAACAACTAACACAAGAGGATTTAGCCGAAATAATGGGAGTAACATCTAAGTCAATAAGTAGATGGGAAAATGGTAAAACAATGCCAGATATTTCTCTTCTAAAACCCTTGTGTGATATTTTAGGAATATCCATAAACGAATTATTTTCTGGAGAAAGAATTGATGATGAAGATTTTTTAAAAAAAGCTGAAGAAAATATTGTAAATACACTAGATTTTACAAAAGATAAAATAAAACATAGGGAAAGAACTATTTTAAAATTAATGTTCACTTTATTTTTTGTTATTTTTGTTTTTTTAGTAATTCTTGTCATTGTGATTCAGGGTAATAGAAACTTTGATAGCAGTAGAGATGATCTTTATGTTGGTTATGCTATTGGTGATGACAGACAGTTACTTCTTACATTGGATGTTCCTTATTGTGAAGGCTTAAAATGCAAAGGTCTTGGAGATTCTTTAATGATGGAAGAATTGTCTTTAGGAGATTTTATAAAGAACTTAGAATATTTAGAAGATTTAAAAGATGGCGGATCAATACTTTATTATTATAATAAGACAAAGAGAGTGTTTGGATTTAATAATTTTTATGTTGCTATTTGTAATAGTAGAGATGGTATTAAGGATATTTTTATCTCACAAAAGAAAGATAATTTAAATGATAAATGTATTTTAAAATATAATGATATAGAAGGTATATCTATGTCTATAAAAGAAGGGAGTTTAACATCAGTATCAGCAGACATAATTATAACGGATTTAAGTAAAAGAGATAATATGTACGGAGCAGATTTTTATCTTCAACAAAAATCTAATGACGAATGGATTAATGTTCCTGTACTAGTTCAGGAGAATGGAATACCTGTTGGTTTTAATGCAATTGGTTATACTCCTAATCAAAATGGCGAATTATTCTTTTCTATTAATTGGGAAAGCATATATGGTAAATTACCTACAGGTGAATATAGACTTATTAAAAGTAGTGCTATTCCAGGTGAAGGGACAAAACATTTTATAACAGTTGATTTTTTTCTAGAATAGGTTGGAAATTAGTTGTATAATAAAGCATTAAGAAGGAAATTTTGTTATGCTTAATTGAATATTGATGGAATTATATGATGATTATGAAAAAGGTAATATTGAAAGCTTAATAGAGTTTGCTAATAAAACATTTCCTTCTGATGGTACTTCTCAAATTTTTATAGGTTGCTCAGTTGTTATGTTTTCAAGATCGGATGTTTTAAACCACGATATAGTTGTACACGAGAAAATTTAGAATCTATTGTTTTATCCGTAAAAGAAAAAGTGGGTAACTCCAATTTGCTTGCTTTTTATATTAAGAGAGTTAATACAGTGCAGGGTGTAAGTAAATATTTGAATGACTTAGTCGATGATGAGAATATTGATAAATTTGCTGATATTATATTAGATTATCTAAATTCTTTTAAACCTAATTTTGTAGAGTCTTTAAAGAAAGAAAAAACTCTTGATAAGTATATCAAGAGTTTGAATTAAAAAATTGCTAGAAGAGAGACCTTACATGAGTAAGTTCTTTTTTCTAGACAAGAATGTCCATTAATTGTATTATATCTACTTAAGGAGAAAACAAATGAAAATATTTATATACTTAGATGAAAGTGGTTCCATTCACAAAAATAGTAGTATGAAGTATTTTGCAGTAGGTGGTTATTTTACTTTAGAAAGTGATAGATTAAAAATTATTTCACGATATAAAGAAATTAATTTAAAATATAAGAAAAGCCACAATATGAAGTTAGGTAAAGAAATAAAAGGAAGAGATATGAGTAATACTTTAAAAAAGAAATTTTTTCATGAATTACAAAGTATTAAGGATTTTTATGGTGTGGTAAAAATATTCGATAAAAGTGTTATGCGTAAGAGTATATTAACTTCAAATATATTTTATAATTATGCAGTTAGACTAATTATTGATGATTGTATTGTTCCAATATTAAGTTTAAAAGGTATAAATGAATCTGTTGATTTTGTGTTTAGTTTAGATAATCGTAATTTAGCTTTAAAGGATATGAGTAAACTAGAAAATTATTTATATAGGAAGTATAGAAATCGTAATTTTACTTTTACTGTTACTTATTATGATTCTAAGACAAATTATGGAGTTCAAATTGCTGATTTGATTGTTAATACTTTTTATAATTATTTTAATGGTAAAAAAGAAATTGAAGTAATTATAAATATGCTTCTTTTAAAAAAGTTTAGAATAAGTGTTTTCCCTGGCGGAAAGATAATTGGTCGAAGATATAAAATTGATTAGTGTTTTTGTAATTAATTTTCTTTTGTGCTAGAATAATCTCTTAAAGAAGTGGTTAGTATGACTGCTGAAAAGATGATGTTAGAAATAAATCGTAATTGTAATTTTATTTGTGAACATTGTTCGAGGAGATAAAAAAGTTGTTAATATGAAGAAGATACCAATGGATAATGTATTTAGAGATATTACTTCAATAAGTGAATTATTACTTACGGGTGGTGAAGTTTTTATCACGATTAATGAGTTAGAACATTTATGTGATTTAATGGAATCTGGTAGTTTATCAATTAATAAAATTTCCATAATAACAAATGCTACAGTTTTAGGTAGTAGAACTTTGCAGGTTTTGAAGAGATTTTCTCTTATCTCTAACTAGAAATTCTATGTTGCCATTTGACTATATTACTTCTACAAATTATTATGTATCTGATAGCATTCATTATGTATGAGATAAAACAATTACTGGAACAATTTATGTTGATGTTAATGGTTTTTTAATGAGTGTTACTTGTGCAGAATATTGCGAAAAAGATATTTTTGCAAAATAATCAAATATTAATTTAAATGAAATGTCTATACTGAGAGCTGTTCATGAGTTTGATGATTATGCTTTAGAAAAAATATGGAGTTTTTTTAAGTAGTAAAGTACTCCATTTTTCTTGTCAAATTCACATTCATAAGGTATACTATGTAATGATTTGAGGGATTATTATGGAAAATGTGCTAAGTTTTTTAAACTCTCTTTCTTTAAAAAATAAAACTTTAGTAGTTGCTTGCTCTGGTGGCAGTGATAGTATGTTTTTACTTAATTTACTTCATAAAAATGGTTATAAAGTTGTATGTGCACACGTTAATCATAAAGTAAGAAAAGAAAGTGAAGATGAATACGTTTTTGTATCAGACTATTGTGGGGAAAATAATATTCCTTTTGAGGGCACTGTTTTAACTGGATATTCTAGTGGGAACTTTGAACACTTTGCGAGAAATTTTCGTTATACTTTTTTTGAAAGTGTATTAAAAAAATATGACTCGAAAATTTTATTTACTGCTCATCATGGAGATGATTTAATTGAAACCATTATGATGCGCTTAGTGAGAGGATCTTCTCTTAAAGGATATAAGGGATTTTCTAAAGTATCAGAAAGAAACGGTTATACTATTGTAAGACCTTTAATTTATTTAACTAAAGATGCTATAGAAAGTATGATGAAAGAACAAGGTATTCCGTATGTAGTGGATTCGAGTAATTTTACTGATGATTACACAAGAAATAGATTTAGACACTATCTAACACCTATTCTAAAAGAAGAAGATACTTTTATTCATGAAAGATTTCTACAATTTAGTGAGGAATTAGATAGTGCGTATAAATTTATTAATAGTCTTACTTTAAATTATGTAAAGGAAATTTATGTTGATAACTCTTTAGATATTAACAAATATAATGAATTTGATTCTTATCTAAAGAAAAATATTTTAGTATATATATTAAGCGAACTTTATCCTGATAATCTGTATCTTGTAGATAGTAATCATATAAATGAGATTATGAAAATAATTAATAGTGAGAAAAAGAATATTAAATTGATGTTACCAAATAATATTTTAGTAAAAAAAGAGTATGATAAAATTATATTTGGTGCAGAAGATGAAGATTCATACAAGTATGATTATCTTTTAACTGATGGTTTGGTGATTGGTGAATGGGAATTTAAGTTCCAAGAGACTAATAATACTTCCAATTATGTAATTCGTTTGAATTCAAAAGATATTAAATTACCTTTAAGAGTAAGAACACGTTTACCAAGTGATAAAATGTGTGTTAAAAACTTAAAGGGAAGTAAAAAAATTAATGATATTTTTATAGATAATAAGATTGTTTTGTCGAAAAGAGAATCTTGGCCTGTGGTAGTTGACGCGAATAATCAAATTTTATGGCTACCAGGGTTAAAAAAAAGTGATTTTGATATACCAAATGGGTCTTGTTATGATATAATAATAGAGTATCTAAAAAAAGGAGAGAAAGATTTATGAATAAGAAGAGTAGAACTAGACAATCAATGCCATATGCAATACTAGTTATATTTATTGTAGCTGTTTTAGTACTTGCAAATATTGGTGATTCAAAAGTCAATAATTTTACTTATGATGAATTTTTAAATAAATTAAGTAATAATGAGGTTACAGAAATATCAACAACAGAACGCAAGAGTTATGGTGTTTATAATATAAGTGGTAAACTAAAAGGTTATGGTAAGAATGAATACTTTAAAGTAAATGCTCAATTATCTGAAAAAACAATTGAAACAATTGAAGCTTACCAAAGTACAAATGAATTCAAATGGACTATTAAGAAAAATCCTGATGGAAGTGGAATAGTGTCTATTTTACTAGGACAAGTATTACCAATCGTCTTAATGGTTTCAATTGGTTTTGTATTACTTAATAAACTAAGTGGTTCTAATAAATCAAGTATGGATTTTGGTAGAAGTAGAGCTAAACTTAGTGAAGACGGTGGAAAAGTAAGATTTAAGGATGTTGCTGGACTTGAAGAAGAAAAAGAAGAAGTAGCTGAATTAATTGATTTCTTAAAAAATCCTAAAAAATTTCAAAAGCTTGGCGCAAGAATACCTAAAGGAGTTTTACTAGTTGGTCCTCCAGGAACAGGTAAAACATTATTAGCAAAAGCAGTAGCTGGAGAAGCTAATGTTCCATTTTACTATATAAGTGGTTCTGATTTCGTTGAATTATTTGTTGGTGTAGGGGCAAGTCGTGTTAGAGATATGTTTAAACAAGCAAAACATACTGCTCCATGTTTAATATTTATTGATGAAATAGATGCAGTTGGACGCCAAAGAGGTGCTGGCTTAGGTGGTGGACATGATGAAAGAGAACAGACTTTAAACCAATTATTAACTGAAATGGATGGATTTGGAGCAAATGAAGGTATAATCATTATCGCTGCAACTAACAGACCTGATGTATTAGATCCAGCTTTACTTCGTCCAGGCAGATTTGATAGACAAGTTACAGTTAGTCTTCCAGATCAAAAAGAAAGACTTGCTATATTAAATGTGCATGCTAAAGATAAAACATTTGATGCTAGTGTTAACTTAGAAAATTTATCTAAACGTACTCCAGGATTTAGTGGAGCAGATTTAGAGAATTTACTTAATGAAGCTGCATTACTTACAGTAAGAGCAAATAAAGATAAGATAACAATGTTAGAAATAGATGAAGCAACTGACCGTGTGATGATGGGCCCTGCTAAGAAAACTAGAAAAATAACAGAAAATGAGAAGAGATTAATCGCGACTCATGAGTCTGGTCATGCTGTTGTTGGATTAAAACTTGAGGATGCTCAAGATGTTCATAAGATAACTATAATTCCTCGTGGACAGGCTGGAGGATATACAATGATGCTTCCAACTGAAGAGAAGATGGCTATTAACACGAGAAAGGAACTTATTGGTCAAATTACTGGATTACTTGGTGGTAGAGTTGCCGAAGAATTATTCTTAGGTGAAGTTACAACTGGGGCAAGTGATGACTTTAAAAGAGCTACAAAGATTGCTCGTGCTATGGTTACTGAATTTGGTATGTCTGATTTAGGACCAATTCAATTAGAAGATAGAAATGAAGGAATATTCTTAGGAAGAGATTATAACAAATCAAAAAACTTCTCTGATGCTGTTGCTTTGGAAATAGATCAAGAAGTTCGTAAAATAATTGATGAATGTTATAAAGAAACTACGAAGATATTAAAAGAGAATAAAAAGTTAGTTATGTTAATTGCTGATGCCTTAATCGAAAGAGAAACTATTACAAAAGAAGAAATTGATGAACTTGTTAAAACAGGACATATTTCTGATAAGGCTAAAGATGATGAAAGTTCAATTAAGGTTTTAAAAGAAAAAGCTAAAGAACTTGGTATTAAAGGATATAGCAAAATGACTAAAGAAGAACTTGAAAAAGCTATAAAAAATTCTACTGAAAAGTAGAATTTTTTATGTTATAATTACAATAGGTGAATATCATGAATAATAAGGGTTATGGAAGTGCTAGATCATATATAGCAGTTATAGTTATTTTAATTTGTGCACTTATTTTTATATTTTATCTTTTAAATACTGAAAAAAAACGAGTTATGTCTAAACCCATGACAGAAGGGGAAAGAAAAACTTTAAAAACAGAAGAAATTAATAATGGAGAGACTACGACAACAACTATTGCGATAGATCATAATGAGGGAGTAACTGGGCCTGTAAATATTGAACCTGTGTCTAACTTTGCAACTAATTTAGAAGAAATTATTAGTAACTTAACTTTTTTTGAAAATTATAATGTAACAACTTATTATCATGGTGTAGAGTTTACTTTTAGGTGTAATAATTTCGATGGGACAAGTGACAAATGTACAGGTGGGAGTGCTTTGATGCGCGTTAATAATAATTTATACCCTCTTTATACATACAATAATGTGGAAGATAATTATCTTTTAAGAGGGGAAGATTATTATATAGAACTTAATGATAGTATGGTTATACTTTATACAAATAAGGAATCTCGTATATTTGATTTGTTTGGAAATCAAGTTGGAACTTTAAAAAATACAATTACGTCATACAATTATAATGGCAAGATTTTTAATAAAATTTATCCTAATTACGAGGATGATAAAATATATTATTATACGTGTGTAAACGGACAAGCTGTTATTAATTCGGCTGATGTTAATAATTATGAAAATGTAGAAATTTTAGAGACGGTAGAAGCAAGTTGTAATTAGCAATTATTCGTTTTTATTTTTAGTATTCTATGATATAATTTAGTATGTAGACAAAATATAATGAAGGCAGTGATTTAAATGGCAAAAGTGATATCTTTGGTTAATCAAAAAGGTGGAGTGGGTAAGACAACTACAAGTATTAACTTATCAGCTTCTTTAGGTAAATTAGGTAAAAAAACTCTTTTGATTGATTTAGATCCACAAGGTAACACTTCAACTGGTTTAGGTATTAATAAAAGTGATATTACTGCTAGTGTTTATGATTGCCTAAATGGAAGCACTTTAGCAAAAGACGCAATTATTAAGACAAAGTTTGCTAACCTTTATATTATGCCAGCAACAATAAATTTGGCTGGTATAGATATTGAATTACTTGAGATGACACATGATAATTCTGATTTTAAGATGAATGAGCAATTAAGAAATATTATAGATCCAATTAAAGCTAGTTTTGATTATATTATAATTGATTGTCCACCAAGTTTAGGACTTTTAACAACTAATGCTTTAGTTGCTAGTGATTCAGTTATTATACCTGTACAATGTGAATTCTTTGCTTTAGAGGGTATTACTCAATTACTAAATACAATTATTATGACACAAACGAGATTAAATCCTCGTTTACAAATAGAAGGTGTATTACTTACTTTACTTGATTCAAGAACTAATTTGGGTCTTGAAGTTGTTGAAGAAGTACGTAAATTCTTTAATGAAAAAGTGTTTAATACAATAATTCCTAGATTAATAAGATTAGTTGAGGCACCAAGTCATGGCGAACCAATTAATGAGTATGATCCAACTAGTAGAGCAGCTGAAGCTTATAATAATTTAGCTAAAGAAGTTATTGATAGAGATCAAGATTAAAGGATAGATGAATATTTGTCTGGAGGTGAAAAGAATATGCAGAATAATAATAGAAAAGCTTTAGGAAAAGGATTAGAACAATTATTTAATAGTGAGCAACTAGATTTTTCAAGTTTTGAACATGAAATTGTTACAACAACACCTGAATCGGAAGTAAAAGAAATTAATATAGATGAGATAAGAAGTAATCCTTATCAGCCAAGAATACACTTTGATGAAATAGCGCTTAAAGAGCTTGCTGATTCAATCAAAGAACATGGAGTTTTTGAACCAATTATTGTTAAGAAAAGTATTAAAGGCTATGAACTAGTGGCTGGTGAAAGAAGAACGAAAGCTTCAAAATTAGCTGGTCTTGATAAGATTCCTGCGATAGTAAAAGATTTTGATGATCAAGCAATGATGGAAATTGCCTTACTTGAAAATATTCAAAGAGAAGATTTGAGTCCGATAGAAGAGGCTCAAGCATATAAAAATTTTATGATAAAAACGAATATGACACAAGAAGAGTTAGCTGCACGTTTTGGTAAGAGTAGAAGTCATATAACAAATCTACTTGGATTACTTAGTTTACCTGAAGATGTTCAGGAAGATTTAATTAAAGGCAATATTTCCATGAGTCATGCTAGAGTTTTATCTAAACTTGAAAGTGTTGATCAAATTAAAGACTTAAATGATAAGATAAAAAAAGAAGGTTTAAGTGTTAGAAGTTTAGAAGATATTTCTAAAGATACAGAAGTTTTAAAGAGAAAACACACAATTAAAATAAAAGAACTTCCTGCAAAACATCGTATTTATGAAAATACTTTAAGAGAGATAATCGGAACAAAGGTATGTGTTAGTTCTAATAAAGTTACGATACCTTTTGACAGTGACTCGGATTTGGATCGTATAATGGAGATATTAAATATAGAGATAGGTGAATAATATGACAGAGTTTGAAGCTTTGATTGAAGCTTTATATAAAATAGTTTCGTCTTATAAATTTTATGTTCCTGTATTAACAATATGTTTGGCTTTTTTAATTATAAAAACATCTAAAAGGGTTGTAAAAAGACTAGTTAATAAGGATTCTAAATCAATTGAAATAAAAAGAAAAAATACCATTGTTGCGTTAGGTGAAAATATTTTAAAATACTTTTTTATTATAATAGCTTGTTTAGTTATCTTAAGTGTTTGGGGAGTAGACATAACTAGCTTTGTAACAGGACTTGGAATTGTTGGAGTAGTTGGTGGATTAGCTGTTCAAGATGCTTTAAAAGATATCATTGCTGGAGTAAATATTATTATGGATAATTACTTTGTAGTTGGTGATATTGTGAGATACAATGATTTCACTGGTGAAGTTATTGAGTTTGGACTTAAGAATACAAAAATAAAAAATGTTGAAGGGGTTGTTTTAGTAGTTGCAAACAGGGAAATATCTTCTGTTTATAATTTAAGCCAGAAGAATCCTTCAGTCACTATTTCTATCCCTGTTGCTTATGAGGAAAAAGAGGAGAAGGTTTCTAAAATACTTATAGATGTTTGTAAACAAGTTGATGAGTTAAAATTGACTACTAAGGAAACAGAGTATTTAGGTATTGATGAACTAGGTGACTCATCAGTTAATTATTTGCTTAGAGCTTATTGCAAAGCTGGAGATCAGTATGAGTTAAAAAGAAAGATTTTAGGTCTTGTAAAAAGTGAATTGGATAAGAAAAATGTTAAAATACCTTATCCTCAAGTTGAGGTTCATAATGGAAAATGAATTTAAATTAAATGATAAAGTAATTATGAAAAAGCCCCATGCCTGTGGAACTAATGAATGGATAATAACAAGAATGGGTGTTGACATTAAGATTAAGTGTATTAAATGTAATCGCGAGATTATGATGGATAGACTAGAGTTTAAAAAGAAATTAAAAGGAGTTATAGATGAAAAAGTTTAAAAAAATTGGTGAAAAAATAAGCATGCATCCTATAATGGCTTTTATATTACTTACAGGGTTAGTTATTATTTTAAGTGGAATTTTAGATGCTTTAGATGCATCTGTTACCTATAATAAAGTTAATACAAAGACTGGTGGTTATGAAACAACTTTAGTTACTGTAGAATCATTACTTAATTTATCAGGGATAAAGTATGTTTTTTCCAATACTGTTTCAAATTTTGTTAGTTTTACTCCATTAAGCATGTTACTAATTGTCCTTATTGGAATAAGCATAATGGATCGAAGTGGTTTTTTAGATTCAATGTTCTTTTTATTAACTAAGAGAATGCCAAAAACGGCTGTTACATTTGTTTTTACTTTAATATGTATAGTTACTAGTTTAACGGGTGACTTATGCTTTGTTGTATTGATTCCTTTAGCAGCTCTTTTATTTAAGTATGGGAAACGTAATCCGAAGGCTGGAATAATATCTTCCTTTGCCGCTTTATCGTTAGGATATGGCATGAATATAATTATAAGTAGTGTTGATTCTTCAATGCTTACTGCTACGGAATCTGCTGCTAGAATAATATCTAATCTTTACACAATTAACAGTGCTTGTTTTTTATATATAATGATTCCAGCAACCTTAATAGGAGCAGCACTTATTACTTATGTTACAGAGAAAATTATTGCTCCAAGATTAGGTAAATATGAGGTTGACGAAGAAGAAATTGTTCAAGATAAAGATAAACTTACAAGAAGAGAAGTTAAAGGGTTATTATTAGCAGGAATAGGTGCACTTATTTACTTAGTTGTATTCATCTATAATATTATACCTAATGTGCCTTTTGGTGGAAATTTATTAGATTATTCGCAAAATAGGTATATTGATAAGTTGTTTGGGTATGATTCTTTCTTTAATAGTGGTTTTGTCTTTGTAATAACATTTTTATTTTTCTTGTGTGGAGTTTTATATGGGGTTGGTACTAAGACAATAAAAAACCATCACGATGTTTGTAACTATTTATCTCATTCACTTGATGGAATTGGGAAGATAATTGTGTTGTTATTCTGTTCTAGTATGTTTATATCTCTTCTTAGGTATACGAATATTGGTTCTTTATTTACAGCGTTTTTATCTAATATAGTTTTAAACAGTTCATTTACTGGCGTTCCCCTTTTATTAATGGTTTTATTATTTAGTATTATATCTACTATTTTACAACCTTCATTTGTTAATAGATGGAATATACTTAGTGGAAGCTTTGTTCCTGCAATGATGAGTGGTGGGTTTACTGCTGAGTTTGCACAGTTAGTATTTACAGCTGGATCTAGTATTATGTATCCAATTACTCCTGTTATGGCTTATTTTGTTATATACATATCTTTCTTGGAAAAGTATGATAAAGAAAGTGTTGGTATAATAAAGAGTATTAAGTATATGATTCCTTATGCTTTAATAATTTTAGCTATGTGGGTAGTTTTATTACTGCTTTGGTATGTTATCGGTATTCCTTTAGGTTTATCTAGTTCTTCTGTGCTTTAAGACAAGGTGAAATTCCTTGTCTTTTTAAAATTTGTATACTATTTTTCTATATATGTGGTATAATGATTGTAGACTGATAGGAGGAATGGTTATGAAAAAATTTAGTAAATTATTATGTGTTATAATGATGGCTATAGTGTTAGTTGTTCCATTTGCAAATGTTAATGCAGCGAAGACAACTAAGAAAACAACAACTACAACAACAACTGCATCGACTTATGCAGTGTCAAATGATGAAAAGGCAGTAACAATTTATGTTTTCTATTCACCAACTTGTCCACATTGTCAAGATTTACATGAATTTTTATCTGAATTAAAAGAAGATAAAGATTACAAAGATAAATTTAATGTTAAGGACTACAGTGTTGCAGAAAGCTTAAATCTTGAATTACTTGATGAAGTTCATGATTACTTCAAATATTCAGGTAATGGTGGTGTACCTTACTATGTTATTGGTGATGAACCATTTGAAGGATTTGGTGATTCAACAAAAGCAGAAATCAAAAAGACAATTGATGATATGTATGGTTCAAAAAACTATAAAGATGTAGTTAATGCTATTATAAATGACGAAGTTGCTTCATTAAGTGATGATGCAAACAATGTTATTGGTATGGTTGTTTTAGGTTTATGTGTAGTAATCATAATTGCTTTAATTATTTGTAGTAGTAAAAATAAATACTATGAAGATGATGAGAATGATGAAGACGAAGGAGAAACTGAAACAAAGGTTGAAGAAGTAAAAGAAACAAAAGTTTCAGAGAAGAAAATTGCTACTAAGAAAAGCTCAGCAAAAAAAGGCACAAGCAAAACTAAAAATGCCAAGAAATAGATTTAGTTCACACTAAATCTTTTTTTTTACTCTTTTTATTGCTATAATTGAGACGTACCAAAGGAAGTGATGATTATATGGAACCGAGCCAGCGTTTATGTAATATATTATTTTTGGAGGTAGATTATGGAAAGAAGAATAAACAAATTTATAGAAGAAAAGAATTTTAAAGAATTAAAGGATGAAATTAAAAATATAAATGAGATAGATTTAGCAGATGTTTTATCAGAACTAGCTACTAATGATTTAGCAAAGGTTTTTAGAGTTATGCCTAAAGACAAAGCTGCAAAAGTTTTTGCTGAATTTGAAGTAGATGTTGCAACTAAGTTATTAAAACAGTTATCAGAAACAGAAATCGTTAAGTTAATTGATGAAATGCCAGCCGATGATGCAACTGACTTACTTGAAGAGATGCCAGCTAATATTGTTGCTAAGATATTAAAGAATTGTCATGAAGATACAAGGAAAGATATAAATAGACTCTTAAACTATAATGATGAATCAGCCGGATCAATAATGACAGTTGAATATCCGCAGTTTAAGGAAAATATTAGCATAAAAGATGCGATAGCTAAGTTAAAAGAGAATAAAGAGTACTACGAAACTATTCATACTTGCTACGTAGTTGACAGTGAGCGAATACTTTTGGGACGTGTTGAAATAGAGGATTTACTATTTAATGATAATAGTTTGCTAATAAAAGATATATTTAATGATGATATAATATATGTTACTACATCGACAGATCAAGAAGAAGTTGCGGCAATATTTAAAAAATATGATTTTATGGTAATGCCTGTAGTTGATTCAGAAAAAAGACTTGTTGGTATTATTACCGTTGATGATGTTATTGATGTTTTAGAAGAAGAAGTTACGGAAGATATTAAGAAGATGGCTGCTATTATTCCAGGTGATAAACCTTATTCAAAGACAGGTGTTTTCTCTTTATTTAAAGCTCGCATACCTTGGCTACTTTTATTAATGGTTTCAGCTACTTTTACAGGTGGTATTATTAAAAGTTTTGAATCAGAATTAGCTGCTTATACAATTTTAACCGCTTTTATTCCAATGATTATGGATACTGGAGGCAATGCAGGCGGACAAGCAAGTGTAAGTATTATAAGAGCTCTTTCATTAAATGATATTGAATTTAAAGATATATTTAAAGTTTGGTGGAAAGAAATTAGAGTAGCATTTTTGTGTTCAGTAGTTCTTGCCATTTGTAATTTTATTAAATTACTTATTGTTGATAGAGTATCAACTTTTGTTGCTTTAACAGTTTGTCTTACTTTATGTATAACAATACTACTCGCAAAATCAATCGGTTGTATGTTACCAATGGTTGCAAAGAAAATTGGGTTTGACCCAGCTGTGATGGCGAGTCCTTTTATAACAACTATTGTTGATGCTTGTAGTTTGTTTATCTATTTTCAGATAGCTGCCTTTGTTTTGGGCATTTAAAAAGAGGGAATTTACTTTATTCTCTCTTTTTCCATGAAGTTAATAATATCTGTTATAGGCAAAACATTGTTTCTCTCGTTAATTATTTCATGTCGCATTCCATTATATAGTTTTATACTAACAGATTTAATGCCAACAGATTTATATAATCTTTCAATTTTATAGATATCTTTACCATAGTTACCAACTGGATCATCTTTTCCGGCTAATACTAATATTGGTAAATTTTTGTTTATTGTTGTAGCATTCTTTTTTTGACATGCTCTTTTAATTAGCGTAAATAATGTTTTATATCCATTACAAGTGAATCTAAAATTTGTTAAAGGATTAGCTCGATATTCGTTTATGATGTTAACATCACTTGTAAGCCAACATAAGGGATTATCTTTTCCTTCTTCAAATCTTTTATGGTAAGACCCTGTTGTAAGTTTAAAGAGCAGTGGTGAACGATAGTACCAACCATGGTGATATAGTTGAGTTAACCAAGTTAACGCAAGAGCAACATCCATTATTATTGAACTTTTAAACCCTGATCCAACTATAATTGCGCCAGTTAGTTCTTCACTATAAGATGTTAAATAATTTCTTGCAATGAATGAACCCATTGAGTGTCCAAGTAAAAAATATGGTATATTAGGATATCTTTCTTTTATTGTCGTTGTAAGTGTATGTAAATCATCTACTAAAATATTTTCAGAATCTTTATCAGCAAAGTATCCTAGATTGCTAGCTTTAATAACTGAATGTCCATGTCCTAAGTGATCATTTCCACAAACAAGTATTCCTTTATTATTTAATGATGCAGCAAATACTTGATATCTATCAATATGCTCAACCATTCCATGTGAGATTTGGACGATTGCTTTTATTTCCGTTTTTGGGACCCATATTACAGCACGTATATTTGTTATTCCATCTTTTGATTTATAAGTTATTTCTTCTTTCATAATTTCACCCAATTTAATTATAGTATAGATATTACTTAATATCTAATTATTTACATTTTATAAGTAAAATAGTTGTAAAAATATTTAATTATATTTATAAAAAATATTAAATAATTTATACTTAAATTAGTAAATAATAAAGGAGAATTAAAATGGGAAAATATAAAGTACTTCAAGTTGGTTGTGGAAAAATGAGCACATATACAATGCAATATGCAATGGAAAAAGGATATGATATTGTTGGTGCTTTAGATATTAGTGAAAGTGTTATTGGAAAAGATATTTCTACTGTTTTAGGTGGAAATGATACAGGAGTTACTATTGAAGATATAAAAAATCTTGATGAGGTTATAGATAGAGTAAGTCCTGATATTGCGATAGTAACAACAACTAGTTTGATTGGAGAGCTAGCAGATATTCTTACTACCCTTGCTAGTAAAGGAGTAAATGCTGTAACTACTTGTGAAGAGGCTTTTTATCCAAGTGTATCAAATCCAACTGTAACAGAAAAAATTGATACTTTAGCAAAAGAGCATAATTGTACAATTACAGGTACAGGGTATCAAGATGTATTTTGGGGAAATTTAATTTATACTTTAGGTGGTGCCACACATAAGATTACTAAGATAAAAGGTTCATCATCTTATAATGTTGAAGATTATGGTATAGCTTTAGCTAAAGCTCATGGTGCTGGTCTTTCATTAGAAGAGTTTGCTCGTGATGTTGCAGCAGCTGATGAAATAAGCGATGAAGAAAGACAAGAATTAATAAAAAGTGGAACTTATACACCTTCTTATATGTGGAATGTTGTTCCGTGGTTGGCTGATAGATTTGGCTTTACTTTAACTAGTATGAAACAAAAATGTGTACCAATTGTAGCAGAAGAAGATACGCCTTCTGAAACTTTAGGAACAACAATTAAAAAAGGATATGCAACTGGTATGAGTGCAATTGTTACAGGAGAAACTAAAGAAGGAATTATAATTGAAGCTGAATGTATTGGTAAAGTATATGGTAAAGATGATGTTGATACAAATGCTTGGACAATTGAAGGAGAGCCTAGTACAAGTGTTGTTATAACTAAACCTGATACAGTAAAACTTACTTGTGCATCAATCGTTAATCGTATTGAAGATACAATTAATTCTTTACCAGGGTATATACCAACGAGTCAAATGGGTGAAATAGAATATATTAATAAATAAAAAAAGAAACCTAATTTTTATTAGGCTTTTTTTGTGCTAAAGTTTTTGGCTTATAACTAATAAAGTAAGTAATGTTACTACTTGGTACAACTTGATTGTTTTGAATATCTATTAGAGTCTCTTCTGCATTATCAGCTAAGTGGATTGCGGCTTTCCAAGTATAACTAGCTAAATTATCTTGATGTTCACTTATGAATGCATCTATTTGTTTTTGAGTATAAAGGGAAGTAATATATTTACCAACTTCATCAAAGACATAAAATCTAGTTATTATGCCACCTTTGGAGTTCATGTTTATTTCTTTTTCATCATATATTGTCTTATAACATTTATAAATTCCAGGATTTTCAAAGAAGCCTAGTTTAAAGTTATTTTCATATTCATTAATTATTTCTTTGTTTTCATCATAATTGTCTTCAAGAGTAGATGAATTAAAGACATCGTATGGATTTTCAAATAAACTAGAGTTCGCTATGTGTAAATCAGCATTATTGAATCCCTGCTTTTCAAATGTTTGATAATAGAAGTCATATAATAAACCATCTCCGTCATAAAGTTGAGTTTTTGTTTCAACAACACGGAAGTCACTTATTAAATCGATTGCTTCATCTTTTGTTAAATAGACACGATTTTTTAAATATCCAGGTAATACATTTTCAATTTCTGTATATACTAGTTCAGGATAATTTAAAAACTCACTTATTCTGTTCATGTTATAGCTTCTAACATCGATTGCGTCTTTTACCCAAATGGCATTATCTTTTGGAAATTTGTATCCAACGGTGATATATTTATAATTTTTATAAGTTATAGCTATTAGCAATAATTCTTTGCCATTTTCTTCAAGATAAATATTATCACTTTCTTCTTCAATTTCTTGAGCGTAAACATTTCCTAAAGAATTAGGGTTAGTAACGAAATTCAACTGTAACGCGATTAGTGCACCAATGAGGAATTTCTTTAACTCTCTTTTTTGCATAGGAAAACCTTCTTTCGAGGCTATACATTACACCATAATATGTAAAAAGTCAAATTTAACGGAGTACTGTTATTAGTAATTTGCAAATATTTTTGAAATAGCATATAATAAGCTCCATGTGTTTTGAATATTAATGGGAGAAATGTTATGAGCAAAAAAGAACAGAAAAGAATATATGAGGAATGGATTAAACAAATAGCTGAATTTGAACATTTAGATTTTGTTGAAGCTAAAAAATTATATCAAAGAATGAGTGATGAGCCTGATGAAGATAAGGCACGAGAATACTTTAACAGATTAATTGAAGGAACTCTTTATGTAGTAGCTAGATTTATTAAAAATAATAATTTTAGTTCAATTGATAATATTAATTTTGATATGAATGATGTTATAAATGCTACATCTGAACTTTGGATGAGAAAAATTAAAACAGGCATTTTATTAGAGAAAGATACTTTTTATAAAATATTTGATACTACTTTTTATAAAGAACTTTCACAAATGTTGATTGGAATTGATTTTACAGTTGCTGAGATAACAGCTGCAAGCACAGATAACTTTAGTGACTTGCTCCATGCATATATTGAATTTTCGCAAAAGAACGGTGGATCATCTTATGATGATTTTATAAGAATATTTTCTGAATATTTTGGAGTAGAGAATCTTCATTCTAAAATTAATAATAGATTAAATGCTTTTGGTTTATCGGATATGGATTTAATTGAGCAGACTTATGAATTATTTGAGGGAATTATTGGATTTTTGGAGAATGAAGATGGCGATATAAGTTATAATAAACGTAAATTAGATTTGCTTAAGAATATTTTGTTAGATTCGGGCTTGCAAAGGCTTAGGCTAAATGTTGATGATGTTTATGAAAAAGATATGACTGAGGGAATCATAAAAAAAATGAATTATAAAGATTTAATCGATGCAATTAATAATTGTGTTTGGTTAGATGATCGAGCAAAAGATATAGTATTCAAGGTGACAGGATCTAATGGGGAAAAGAAGATAAGTCTTACTGAAGCAGCAAGAGAATATGGAATAACGCTGTCTCGTGCAAGCGAAATTTATTATAAATCTTTAAGGTATATTAGACATAATGGTAATGTTAGAAAATGTTTAAAATAAAATGAACTGTTTTTGGTTCATTTTTTTTGTTATAATTATAATAGTTTGGAGTTGCGTAGTATGATAAGTGAGTATTATAAATTTATAAAAGATTATTTAGTATTAGCTGAATTAAAATTTAAATATGTTTTTGTAAATTTTTTATCGGCGATTTTATACAAGGGATTTTCGATTTTGCTTCCCTTTATTGGTTCACTTATTATAAAATATTTAACTATGCAAGATACTAGAATGACATGTATTTATCTTGTCATATTTTCTTTAGTTTATATATTGTATATTGTGGCTTTATATGTAAATTACTATATTTATGGATATAATATGAATTATTGTTATGATAAGATGACTAGAAAAGTTTTAAATAAACTTGTGAGTGTCGATGATAATTTTACAAGAGTTATAAGTAAGGGTAGACTTATGAATTCTATTAATTCTGATATTATCGAGATTGGTGATATGTGTGATCAAATTGCTGAATTCTTAGTTGGTATTATTCAGATAGTTGCAGTATTAATCATAGTTTCGGCAGTTAATATATATTTAGCTATTGTTTTTGTTCTCTTTGCTTATTTTTATTTAGCTATTCAAAATAATGCTGATAGGAAAGTAAATTATTACCACAATAAAGTAAAGATACAAGATGATAATTATACTAATTTATTAACTCAAATAGTTTCAGGACTCCAAGAAATAAAAACTTTTAATATGCTTGATAAACTAAAAACTAAACTATATAGTATTCAAAAGAAGTTTTCTAAATATTATGGAATAAAAAGGAAGCATTGTGCTACAAGAGATAATGATGTTAAAGCAATTATTTATATATTTAGATTTGTCTTATATCTTATATTAATTTATTTAGTATTTACAAAGAAAATTGATGTAAGCATATTAGTATTAGTAGTGTCTTATCATGAATACTTAGTTGTTTATATTAATGATTTAGTTGAGTCTTCTTCAACTATAAGAGAAACTAATACAGCTGTTTTACGTGTTAATGATATTCTAAATTATAGTTCTGAAGATATTAAATTTGGTGAACTTGATACAACAGATATATATGGTATGATTGAATTTAAAAATGTTAGTTTAAATATTAAGAAAAAAGAGGTATTACATAATATCAGTTTTAAGATAGATCATGGAGAAGTTGTTGCAATAGTAGGTGAAGCAGGCAGTGGTAAGACGATGATTCTTAATTTGCTTTTGCGACTTTATAAACAATCTGGTGGTTATATTAAAATTGATAATACAGATATATTTGAGTTTTCTAAGAAAAGTTATTCTAATATTGTTTCAGTCGTTACGCAAAAACCATTTATCTTTAATATGAGTATTAGACGGAATTTAAATTTTGTTGATAAAAATATAAGTAATCAAATAGAAGCTTGCAAGAAAGTTGGAATACATGATTTTATTGAGACTTTACCTAATGGCTATAACACTGTTTTAAGAGAGAATGGAAGTAATATTTCCGGTGGACAAAAACAAATGATTTCGATAGCAAGAACTATTTTAACTGATACTGAAGTTTTACTCTTAGATGACATTACAACATCTCTAGATCCTGATACAGCTAAGCTTGTTCCATCCCTTATTAAGAATCTAAAAGAAGATCATACGATAGTTATGGTTACTAAGAAACCAGATATAATGAGTATAGCTGATAGAATAATTGTTCTTGATAAAGGACGTATTAATGCCGTTGGAACACATAAAGAACTTTTAAAAAATAATGAGATTTATCAAATGTTACAATCGAGAAAATCGCCAAGTAAGTTAGGAGTGTTTGATAATGATTAAAAGATATTATAAGTTAGTTAAGAAATATTTTAGTTTGGGAGCAAACAATAAAGCATTGTTATTTCATTTATTTTTATCAGCTTTTTTAAGAAGTGTAGTATTTTTAGCAATTCCTTTTATGGCATCTTTAATTGTCAAGTATGTAACCGCTGGTGATTTAAGAATGTCTTTAGTTTCTGTTTTTTTCTTTTTATCAGTATCTGTTACTTATGTTTTGTGTCATCATTATAATTATGTTGCTTATTGCAATAATTCTATCTTTGTTCATAATAAACTACAAGAATTGATTATGAATAAAGTAACTCATTATGATGAGAATTTTACGAAAAATATTTCTGTTGCTTATTTGATTAATACAGCTTTTAATGATGTAGGTAATGTACAACAAATTGCTGATGAGACTTTTGATGCGATAACAGAATTAATTGGTATGTTTATTGCGGTTATTGTTTTATCTTCTGTAAGTATTTATATTGGTTTAATTACCTTTATTTTATCAATTATAACGATTTCTGTTCTTGGAAGAAATATGAGAAAAAGAGATTTTTACTTAGAAAAGCAAAGAATTGAACAAGATAATGTTGCCGGACTTATGGGACAAGTTTTAGATGGAAGTAAAGAGATAAAATCATTTAATATGAAAGAGGATCTCGATAAATATTTAGAAGGATATAAAAGTGCTAGGAAGAAAAATTATTTTAAGAAGAGATTCTATGATAATAATATTTTTGTAACTGTGCCTAGTATATTAGGTTTTGGTAAATTATTTGTTTATGGAATAATGATATACTTAATTTTACAGGGATATTATGAAGTGGCGACACTTGTTCTTGTAATAGGCTATTATGAAAACATTGAAACAAAGTATGAAAATTTTTATTATTGTTTAGATGAGTTATCTAGTAATTCTATAAGAGTTGATAGAGTTTATAACATACTTAATTATAAGAATAAAAATATGCTTGAATTTGGTGAGAATGATAATGATTTTATAAAGGGTAAAATCGAATTTAAGAATGTTAGTTTTAATTATGAAAAAGTAGATGTTATGAAGAATGTTTCATTTAAAGTTAAACCGAATTCTTTTACAGCCATAGTTGGTAAGAGTGGCTCAGGTAAGTCAACTATATTTAGGTTGTTGTTAAGACTTTATAAAGTAGATAAAGGTAGTATATTACTAGATGATGAATCTATTTATGATTATACGAAAGAAATTTATTCTAGTAATGTTTCCATAGTGACACAGAAACCTTTTATATTCGATATGAGCATAAGAGAGAATTTAAATCTAGTTGATGCTAATCACAATAATCAAATTGAAGCGTGTAAAAGAGCTGGTATACATGATTATATAATGAGTTTAAAAGATGGGTATAATACAAAACTTGTGAGGGATGCAGAAAATATTTCAAGTGGGCAGAAGCAGTTAATTGCACTTGCTAGAACTCTTTTATCAAAGTCTGAAGTACTTTTGTTTGATGAAGTTACATCAAGTTTAGATATGAATACAAGTAAACAAGTTATGGAGATTCTTAAAGACTTAAAGAATGACCATACAATTTTAATGATAACTCATAAACCAACATTAATGAAAGTGGCCGATGAAATCATTGTGATAGATCACGGTAAGTTGGTTGGTAAAGGGAAACATGAGGAACTTATGAAGAATAATAAGTATTATCAATTGTTGCAAAAATAGAGATATTATCTTTTTTTGTTAATTTAATCATATTAATGTTGGTGGAGGAGATAGTCGTTGTGTAACAAAGTATGTATAACGATTAAAGCTAAAATTATTTATTAAGTTGATTTTTATACTTATTAAAGTTAAAGTAAATATATGTTAAATCTTCACTTATATTTGAGTGAAGTTTTTCTTTTGAAAAAACAATGCTACTAATTATAGATTTAATTATTAAAATTGGTATTAAAAGACATATAATTATTCCTAGTGATGATCCTAAAATAGCAGATATTTTTGTGTAATCTAATACTTGTTTTTCATTATCATATGCTATTTGAATAAATGAAGATATTGTTAATATTGAAGATATTATCCAACCAAAATAACTAGATTCAACTTTTATTGGCTGTTTATTATTATAATAGTCTATTGTCATTTTAATATCGTTTTTTGTTTTTATATTGTATCTTTTCATATTAATTATTAAACTATTTATGCGGTTGGTACGAGCTTGATTAACATATATCATAAGATTTTTAAATATACTATTAGATTTTTTTACATTTTTTAATGTTTTGTTATAATCAAAAATGAAATATATAATTACAATTATTCCTAAAATAATATAAATGAGATAGTATTTATCTATAAAAAAATCTTGAAATATTCTAGTTATTACAATCAAAATTGATGCACTAATCCAATAAAATTTATTAAATTTCTTCTCTTTTAACTGTTTTTTATAATTATTTTCCAATTCTTGAAACATATTATATCTCTCCTTTAAATACCAAATATTATATCATAAGCATTAATTTTCACATATAAATTTTTGAAAGAAATTAAATATTTTTTATTACGTTTTTTATTAACTGTCGGAGACTAATTTTATGGGTTTTAGGGATATTCTCTAACAAGAAAATGGGTGTGTAGACACCATGCTTGATAGTTTAAAATACCATATCTATATATGTAGTTTTGGTTATGAAAAAATTACATTAAAGATTTTATTATTTTATCATAAAATCAATTTACTAAAATATAAAAAAATGATATAATTTTGATATGAAAGTAAATGGTGATTTCATGAATTATGAAGATAAAATTAAGGAGTTCTTAAAAAATAATCACGGATATATTTCAACATCAGAATTATTAGGGTTAGGCGTTAACAAACCGATGATAAAAAAATATGTTGATAATGGTTTAATTAGAAAAGTATCGCATGGTTTATATATAGGCAGTAACTTATTATCAGATGATGAATACATTTTTCAAAGAAGATACCCTGAAGCAATATTTTCTTATAATACCGCATTATACTTTCTAAATTTATCCAATAGAGCACCTCATAAAATAGAAATAACTTTAAGTAATAAAAAAAGAATTTACTGTGATTATGAAGTACATTATGTTTCTGATAAATATTATGATATTGGTATTATAGAAATAGAAAGTATATTTGGAAATCCAATCAAGGTTTATAATGCTGAACGTTCAATATGTGATATGTTACGAAATGGGGAATTTGAACTTGAATTACAAAATACTATTCTGAGAAATTATTTTAGAAGCAAAGAAAAAGATCTTGATAAACTTTTAGAATATGCAAAAATATTTAAGATTTATGATAAAGTTAATACTTTGGTTGAATACGAAATGGGTTAGGAGGTTTAGAAATGAGTGAAAAAGAATTAGATTCAAGTAATGTCGAATATACTGAAGAAATTAAGCCAGAGGGCTATATTAAACAATTACAATGGGATATGGCTATAGGACTTCAAGAAGTTGATAATTTAAAACCTTCTAAATATTTAGAAAAACTTTTACAGGAAAATATCAATGGTAATTTGACTATTGAACAAGTAAAAAATGAGTTAAAAGAATACTATATTGAAAAAGAGCAAAAACAAGATATTAATCATAATGAATTAGAATGTGACTTTGTTTCAACAAGAATTGTTGAATTGTTGAGTACTGATAATTTTGAATTATCAGTAGATTATTTGAAATATGTTCATAAGTATTTATTTCAAGATGTTTATGAATTTGCAGGAGAATTCAGAAATATAGATTTTTCTAAACATGAGAAGATTCTTAATAATGATTCTGTAACTTATGGTGATTGTAAAACATTAAGAGAATCATTAGAATATGATATATCACTAGAAAAAGAAAAGAATTATAAGGAAATGAGTATAGTTGAAATAATTAGTAATATAACTAAGTTTTCATCTAGTATATGGCAAGTTCATCCTTTTAGGGAAGGTAATACTAGAACTACAGCACTATTTATTGAAAAGTATTTAATTAGTCTTGAATACAAAGTAGATAACACTTTATTTAAAGATAAGTCAGTATATTTTAGAAATGCATTAGTTAGAAGTAATTATTTTAATAATTATTTGAATATAAAAGAAGATAGTAGTTATTTAATTAAATTTTATGAGAATTTGTTATTAGGAAAAAATAATAACTTACATTCAGAAGATTTAATTGTTAAAGAGTTGTTTTAGGAGGTTATGCATTATGAATGAATTAACAAAAAAGATAATTGAATTTAATGAAGAACGAGATTGGGATCAATTTCATTCTCCTGAAAATCTTGCTAAATCTATATCTATTGAAGCTGGTGAATTGCTTGAGTGTTTTCAATGGAATTCAAATTATGATATAGAGGATGTTAAGTCAGAACTTGCTGACATTATTAATTATAGTTTATTACTTGCAGATAAAATAGGGGTTAATCCAAAGCAAATAGTTTTAGATAAATTGGAGGTAACAAGGGAAAAATATCCAGTTAACAAATCTAAAGGTGTAAGCACTAAGTATAATAAGTTATAGTAGAAAGTGAGATATGATTCAGAAAGTTATTAGTGCCCAACAAGAAGTTTTAAATATGCAAGAAGAAATACAAAAGTTAAGAGAAGAAAATAGAAAATAAAAGATTTAAATGCTATAAGTAAAAAGATTGTAAGATATAGAAATATAAATGTAATAACATTAAAAGATGACATTCAAAAAATTATATCTTGCTCAAATTGTTGGGATAATGATAAAAAGATAATTCAGTTAATGAAAGCAGGTGACAGCTATAAATGTCCAACTTGTAAATCACGAGGCTATTTATCTTGGTCACCAGATAAAATAAACAAATAGGAGTTGTAAAAAATGTTAGTGTATGAAGGAATAAAATCTAGTTTTATTGATGATGTTAATTTAAATAAAATAGTTGGTAAAATATACGATAAATATAAACAATTTTTTGGTAGAACAGGTGAATCTCAATTAAATTCGTGGAAAAATTCTATGCAGTATATGAGGGGAGTATTAGATGATAAAGAGATACCTGATAATGCTGGTGTTGCTATTGAATTTAATATACCGACGACTTCGAAAAGAATAGATTTTATATTATCTGGTAGAGATAATAATAGAAGAGATTCTGTTATTATAATCGAATTAAAGCAATGGGAAACCTGTAATGCAGTAGAAGGAAAAGATGGAATAGTATCTACTTTTACTGGTGGTGGAATAAGGGAAGTTGCCCATCCATCTTATCAAGCTATGAGTTATGCTAATTTAATTAAAGATTTTAATGAAACTGTGCAATTAGATGATATAGGACTATATCCATGTGCTTTTTTACACAATTATGATTTAAGAGATAATGACCCTATTTGTAGTAGTCAATATCAAGAATATATTAAGGAAGCCCCAATGTTTGGAACTAATGATTTTGAAAAACTTAGAAATTTTATTAAAAGATATATTATTGAAGGCGATAATAGAGAATTATTGTATAAGATAGAAAACGGTAGAATTAGACCTTCTAAAAGATTGCAAGATTCTTTATCAAAAATGTTACAGGGAAATAAAGAATTTAACATGATAGATGAACAAAAAGTAATATATGAAGATGCTATTAGGATGGCAATTGATACTGTTGCGAGTAATGATAAAAATGTATTAATTGTTCAGGGAGGTCCTGGAACAGGTAAGTCAGTTCTTGCAATTAATTTATTGGTTGAGCTAACAAAAAGAAATATGACTAGCTTTTATATAACTAAAAATGCTGCTCCAAGAGCAGTATTTAGAGATAAATTAAAAGGATCATTTAAAATGACATATATTAATAATTTATTTCAAGGCTCTGGACAATTTATTAATGCGGAAACAAATGAAGTAGATGTTTTGATAGTAGATGAAGCACATAGATTAAATGCTAAATCTGGGATGTTTCAAAATTTAGGAGAAAATCAAATAAAAGAAATAATTAATGCTTCTAATTTTTCAGTGTTCTTTATAGATGAAGATCAAAAAGTAACTTTAAAGGACATTGGCTCAATAGATGAAATAAAAAGATTTGCTAATGAATTAGGTGCAGGTATAAGAATAGTAGAATTAGAAAGCCAATTTAGATGTAATGGTTCGGATGGATATTTATCTTGGTTAGATAATTTACTCGAAATAAGAAAAACAGCTAATTTTGATGATATGGATTTTGATTATGATTTTAGAATATTAGATGATCCTAATGAACTTAGAAGACTAATAGAAGAAAAAAACAAAGAAAATAATAAATCAAGAATGGTAGCTGGTTATTGTTGGAATTGGATTAGTGATGGCAAGAATAATAGCGATATTCATGATATTGTGATATCTGAATATAACTTTGAAATGAGTTGGAATTTAGGTAATTCTCAAACATGGGCAATCGATCCAATGTCTGTAAATGAAATTGGATGTATTCATACATGTCAAGGTCTAGAATTTGATTATGTAGGAGTTATCATTGGAGATGATATAAGATATGAAAATGGACATATAGTAACAGATTACTCAAAAAGAGCTAAAACAGATCAATCATTAAAAGGTATTAATAAAATAGCAAAAGAAGATGGAATAAATGAAGCATATAATGTAGCAGATTCTATAATTAAAAATACATATAGAACCTTAATGACAAGAGGTATGAAAGGCTGCTATGTTTATTGTACCGACAAAAAATTAGAGATATATTTAAAAAATAAAGTTGGAGGAAAATATAATGAAAATATATAAACAATATGGACAAAAAAAAGATATAGTTTTATATAATGGCAATTGTTTAAATCTTCTAAGGAAAATCCCTGATGAATCAGTTGATATTATAATTACTTCACCTCCTTATTGTATGAAAAAGGCTTATGAAAATCCAGCAGATGATATTAATACGTTTAAAGAGGTTCATAAATCTATTTTTCAAGAAATATACAGAATACTAAAACCAGGAGGAAGTATATGTTGGCAAGTTGGTTATCATGTGAATGATACACAAACTTTTCCGTTAGATTATATTGTTTATGAAATTTTTACACAAAATAATGATAAATTAAAATTTCCTTTAATTTTAAGAAACCGAATAATATGGACTTTTGGGCATGGATTGAATAGTACAAAAAGATTTAGTGGTAGACATGAGACAATATTATGGTTTACTAAAGGAAATAATTATGAATTTGATTTAGATAGTGTAAGAGTACCTCAAAAATATCCTGGTAAACGGGCTTATAAAGGGCCAAATAAAGGAAAAATAAGTGGGAATCCTTTAGGGAAAAACCCTTCTGATATTTGGGATATCCCTAATGTTAAAGCTCAACATATAGAGAAAACAAAACATCCTTGTCAATTTCCAGTAGCACTTCCCCAAAGGCTCATAAAAGCACTAACAAAAGAAGGAGACACTGTTTTAGATCCTTTTATGGGCTCAGGAACTACTGGTGTTGCCGCAATATTAGAAAAAAGAAAATTTATAGGGGCAGAAATAATGGATGATTATTACGATATTTCTGTCAAAAGAGTAAAAGAGGCAGTGAATGGTACGGCAAAAGTTCGAGATGACGTTCCTGCAATGGAACCAGATATAAATTCATCTGTGGCAAGAATCCCAGATGAATGGAGGTAATTAAATGAAAAAAAGAAAAGTAAAAAAAGTATTAACTGAAGAGCAAAAAGAAGAACAAAAAAGAAAAATACGTGATAGAGCATTTAAACGCAGGATTAAAAATATTTTTTTGAATTCTGGATTTACTTATTTAAAGTCTGGTGATAAAGAATTTTCTATTGGTGGAAGAAAAGTTGAATTAGATTCTATATATTTGTATGAAAATATTCTAATAATTTGTGAAGATACGGGTTCAACCTCTCATATCAAAGATCATATACGAAAAAAACATGAAGCTTTTACAGCAATAGAAAGAAATGTAGATGACTTATTTAAATGGTTAATAGATACTTTCTCTGAATATAAATCTGAATTTGAAAAATATGAAAACGAAAAATACATCTTGTTCTTTTTATACTTTTCTCAGGCAGAACTACCATTAACCGATGAAGAAAAAAAATTATATCCATTAATTAAATTTGTAGAGCCAGCAACATTAAATTATTTTTATAAAATATCACAATGTATTAAGTTATCATCTAAATATGAAATTTTCAAGTTCCTTGGAATAGAAAAACGTGAAATTGGTAATGCAACTAATCAATCATTGACGACACAGTTTGAGGCGCCAATTATTTATCCAAAGGAAATGACAGGTATAAAAAATGGAGTAAGAGTCGTATCATTTATGATGTCTGCTGAAGCTCTGCTATCGATGTCATACGTTATGCGAAAAGATAATTGGGAAGAATCGATGTGGTTATATCAAAGATTGATAGATTTTCAAAAAATAAAAAGAATACGTTATTTTATTGCAGAAAAAGGTCAAAGTTTTTATAATAATATCATAGTTGCGTTACCTGATGATGTATCGTTTAGATCAATATCAGGGAAATCTGTTAGTATAAAAGATATAGGAAATTTTGAATCTTGTAAATTAGAAATTCCAGATAAAATGAATAGTATTTGTGTAATCGATGGTCAACACAGAATCTATGCACATTATGAAGGAGATTCAAAAGATAAGTATGAAGAAAAAATCAAGCCTCTTCGAAAAAAATTACATTTATTGGTAACAGGCCTTATTTTTCCTGAGGAAATGACAGAAGCAGATAGAATAAAAATGCAAAGTGAAATTTTTTTAGATATTAATTCAAATGCAAAACCAGTACAACCTGATGTTTTACTTCATATAGAAATGTTAAAAAATCCACTTTCTGATGTTGGATTGGCAAGGCGTGTAATCGAAAAGTTAAATGGAATGTCAAGTTTTTTAAATATGTTTGAGTTTTCAACATTAGATAATGGGAAGATAAAAATTGCATCGATAATAAAATTTGCATTAAGATATTTAGTTACAATAACTCCTCAAGAGGGAAAAAGTAGTTTATATGAATATTGGAGTGGCGATAAAATTAAATTAAAAAATGGAGATCAAGAAGAATATGAAAAATATATAGAATATTGTGCAAGTAATTTAAATTTATACTTTTCTGCTTTAAAAAAGAATTATAATGATGAATGGAATCCAAAAGAAAATAAGTTGCTTTCTGTGATTTCTTTGAATGGTTTTATAATTGCTTATAATAGGCAATTGAATCAAAATGGACTTAAAAATTTTGAATTTTATGATAATTGTTTTAAAAAGTTGAAAGTAGATTTCTCTAATGAAAAATTTAAATATACATCTAGTCAATATAGGAAGTTTTCTGACGAAATATTAAATAGTGCCTTTGACATTGATACAGAAACTAATTAGTATTTATATTAATTCTAATTATGTCAGTAACAGAAACTTGTTGAAGTATAATACCTAATTCTTTTTCTATTTGATTAATAAAATATTCACATGTTTCATCACTTGTTTTGAACTCTAAATTTTTCTCAGTTATTTTTTTAGCATATGTTTTAAGGTTAAGTATCACATTATCATTGATTTCATCTCTATTGAATACATATATTGTGCCATTTATAGTTAAAATAAAAATTTTTTGCATAATTATCACACTCTCTTTAATATTATTATGCTTTTTTAACCACAAATTATTCTTTTGTAATATAATGATATTTGTGTTATAATTACATCAGGGTACTTAGGAAAGTACTTTATGAAGTATACATAGAAGTATTTTAAGTTCTTATAAGAACTGCTACATATTTATCCAATAGAACATTGGAAATATTCCTTTGTTTTTGCTGTGGACTTAAATATGTTCAGTTCTTTTTTCGTGTTCCTAAAAGACTGGTAAAGGAAGGAGGATAAAATGGAACAACTAAAAAGATAATCTTATATCAAACTTAATATGGAAAGAGATATAGATACTTTTATTAGTTTAGTTATACCAACAAGTTTATTAGGAGATAGTAGATTAACATTTTTAGAAAGATTGTTATTAATTGACATTTTGTCACTGTGTAAGAAAAGAGGTTATTGTTGGGCTACAAATGAATATTTTAAGAATTTATTTAATGTTAGTAAGCAAACAATATCAAAAAGTATAAGTAGTTTATCGAAGTATGGTTATATTGTTTTAGAATATGATAGGACAGAAAAGAATAATTCTAAAAGAGTTATTAGATTATCAGAGGTATTAAAGAATCAGATATTAGGTATTAAAAATAATTTTAATACTGGTGTTCAAGAAAACTTTAAGCAATATAATAAAAATTATATTAAAAGAAATAATATAGGACCTATTATTTCAAAAGATATTGATGATGTTGAATTATGGAATGGTAAAAGATGTGAATCTGAACCAATGAGTGAAGAGGAACAAAAAGAGTTAAAAGATTGGTTAAGTAGTTTTTGAAAAGGAGATGAATACTTAATTGTTTAACAAAGTCATAAACTATAAAGAGGTGACTTATGTTTAATATAACTGAAACTTTTAAAAAAGATTCTCCTAATTTAACTTTGTTGATAACTAATTATATAAAAAGTGTGATTAATAATGAGTAAAACAATGGCTGTTTTATGCCCTTTATGTTACAATATAAGTGGCTTTAATCTGTTATACATAGAGAAAGGAGTATAGATGTATAACACTTTAATAAAAACGCCAGAGTTTTACAAAGCAGGAATATATATAAGATTATCTGAAGCTGATGAAGGAAAGGCTTACGAATCTGATAGTGAGAGTGTCCTTAATCAAAGAAATATGCTAATGAACTTTGTAAAAGAAAAAGGTTTTATCTTTGTAGGAGAATATGTGGATGATGGCTATTCTGGAACTGACTTTGATAGACCAGGATTTGCTAGTATGATTGAAGATATCAAAAACAAAGTTATTAATCTTGTAATTGTTAAAGATTTATCAAGACTAGGTAGAGATCATATTATGACTGGTTATTATGTAGAAACATTCTTTCCTGAAAATGGGATAAGATTTATTTCAATGCAAGAAGGTTATGATAATGCGGTTAATCAAGCTAGTAATGATTCTTCAACTTTTATATTTGCTTGTAATGACTATTATAGTAAACAAAACTCAGTTAAAATTAGAAATGTCTTAAATGATAAAAGAAGAAATGGTAAGTTTATTGGTAGTATGCCAAGTTATGGCTATTTAAGAGATCCAGAAGATAAAGGACATTTAATACCCGACCCAGAGTATGCACCTATTGTTAAAAAGATATTTGATATGGCATATGAAGGAAAAGGCTTATCTGGAATAGCAACTTATTTAAATGATAATAAGATTAAAACTCCAAGTAGCCTAAAAAGAAAGAATCCTCATGCAAGAAATAAATATAACCCTATATGGACTGTATCATCAGTTAAAAAGATTCTTAAGAATCAAATGTATGTTGGTGATATGGTTCAAAGTGTTCAAACTAAAGTATCTTATAAATCAAAAAAGAAAAAAACACTTCCAAAAGGCAATTGGGGATATTGTTAAAAAATACTCATGAACCAATTGTGGATAGAATTATATTTGAGAAAGTTCAAAATAATGTTAAAAGGACGAATATTACTAACATTACTAAAAGAGAAAAAAGACTATTTGAAAATCTATTGTATTTTAAAGAATGTGGAAATGCTTTAACCATAACCTATAGAAAAAATCATAATTATTGGACTATAAATTGTAATAGGTATTCAAGAGATCCTAAAAGGAGAATGTGTGAGCCACATTTTATACCTTATGATAAGTTGGAATAAGCTTTATTAGATGCTATAAAAAGGACCTGCAAACAGTATTTAGAGCCTATTGATGTTTCTAGTATAGATAATGAGATTAATAATAAAAATAGAAATAATATTAAGACTCAAGAAAAGATAAGTGAGTTAGAAACTAAAGAAAAAGAATATCTTAGGAAGCTAGATATGCTTTATGAGGATAAGTTTAAAGGTTTGGTATCAGATGAAATGTATAAGAGAATAGCAAATGAAACTGAAGTTTTACTAAGCAAGTTACGAAATGAGATTGACAAGTTGAAAGATGATACTAAGGTTATCAAAAATAAGACCGATGATTTAAAACAATATGAAGATAAAATAAAATCTTCAATTGATATTGAAAATCCTACAAGAGAATTAATTCAAACTATAATAGAAAAGATAATTATAGATAAAGATAAAAACATTGAAATAATTTACAAATTTAGCATATTAAATAGCATTTAAGATTTTTGTTCCAAACGGAACAAAGTCTACATAGAAATAGATAAAATACTTATACTTAGTTAGCAAGGTGGTAATCGTGAATAAATTTGATAGAGAATTAGAAGCTCTTAACATATTCCATGAACATATGAGGGAAAATATTTTTTATACTCGACATGAATTAAAATTAGATAAAAAAATCAAAATTTCAAAAGTTTTTCCTATTTATATTAAAAATCCTAATGAGTTTGAAATGGAATATATTATGGATAATAACTATAAAGAATTATATTCTTTTGTATCTATCTTTCCAAATTTACAATCGTTAAAAGATATTAATTATTGGTTTATAGATGATATTTATTGTGCATTTTCAGATGATATTTTCTATTTTCATCAATTATATGAAAAGTATTTAACATATAATGATGGAACAAAAATTCAGAAAGCAATAGAAAGAAATGATAAAAAATCATTTTGTGCTTATTTAAGTTCTTTATTAAATGAAAATTATATTTTGATTGAAGTTGAGAACTGGGAAAAAATTGATAGGTATATATGTAATTATTTTGGGTGTAATATAGATGAGATAATTGAATATGATTATCGAATATACTTTATTGAACAATTTGTTAACCTTTTTAATATACTAAATTTTGACTTAAGAGTATTTAGTGGAATAACTTTACTAGAAAATAAAAAATTAATTTATGGGAATATAATAAGAAATGAACAGTTTGATAGTGCATTAAATAAAATATTATCTAATGTTTTTTTAGTAGATTCTTTTGTACAAAATGAACATGATATTATGAATTTGTTTTTTATAATTAGTAATTTTGAAAAAGATGGATATATTAGAGAACGAAAATATATTGTTGATATTGTCACCTGTTTAGAATCTATTCTAGTTAAGAAATTTAGTGATTCTAATAATAAAATAGAAGACCAGTTTAAATTTAAAGTTCAATTGTGTTGCAAAAGTGTAAATTATCATATACCAATTAACGAACTTAAAGAATTGTATAATTATCGATCACTAATTGTTCATGGAAATTTTGATGATATTATTAGAAAAACAAATGAAATAACTTCAAAGAAATGGTATGTTGAATATGCTTTAAAACTTGAGGGAAATAATGACATAAAAACTTACGATAATAATCAAAAAGAAGATTTAATTTTTTGTAGATTATTTGAAATATTTAATATAATTTTTAAATTATATTGCACCAAAAATAGTAGAATAAAACTTTTAAAAGAAAAAGTATTAAAAGCAGAAATAAATGAATTTATAATTTGAATAATTACACAACGACTATCGCCAGGGGATGAGGTTGTATAGTTTTGCTTGTTTAAAAAGAACCAAGAGTTCTTTTTTTCATATACTATACTGAGGTGAAATATATGTCTTTGAAAGTGATAATTGACAGTGGTCATGGAGGATACTGAAAAATCCAAAAATAAAAGAATGGCTATAAAGTAAGTAAATACAAGGAAATTAAGGTACTTTGGTAGGAAAGTATCTTTTTTATAGAAAATAATAAAAAAATATTGTATAATACGAATATGGGGATATAGTTTAATGGTAGAATAGTAATCTCCAAAATTAAAGATGTGGGTTCGATTCCCATTATCTCCATTTTTATTAAACTAGCAATTCTCGATTCCTTGGTGTCTATAGCAACACTAGTTTTGCCTATGAGTATTTCCATTATAATTGTTATGATAAATCTTATCATAAAGCTATTAGTTGAAAAGAAAGAGGGTACTATGATAACAATAAAAGGTGTAAACTGCAGTGTTTATGTAGGTAACCTATATGTTGGTTGTTATTGTAAAGGATAGAGTTTTGTATAGATTTGCAGTTGAGGTGTGAATCCTCTTACCTACACCATTTTTGGGTATTAATTAAGGTACTTTGATAGGAAAGTATCTTTTTTGATGGTATAATATTTAATGATTTGGTGAAAAATATGTATTTAGATGAAGATAAAATAAAAGATTATAATTTTTTGATGTTATGTAATAACTATATCGTTAGTATTTTGGAACGAGCTGATTTAAAAAAATGGTCTGAAGAGAAGATAGATTTCAAAGATAAGGATAAAAAGAAACTTGATTCAAATAAGTATGATATTTTCTATTTTAGAAATCATGGATATGCTACAGTAATAAATAAAAGTCTATATAAGCATATAATTTTTTCATTAATTTCTGATTATAATATCTATGTTAAAGATGCAATTGATTGTTGTTTAAAAGGTCATTTTAGTGTAGCATATACTCTTTTAAGGAAACCATTTAAGGATGATTTGTTTATGATAGAATTATTTTATGTTTCTGGCTATAGAATAATTTCTAAGTTTGCAAATAGTTCTATAGAAAATTTTAGAATTGAGAGTTATTCTGAAAATGAAAAGAAAAAAGTATTAAGAAAGGTTTGTAAAAAGATAAATTTTTTTACTGCTAAAAAATTATACGACTTACGATATTCATCTAACTCATATGAAGGGTTAGAAAAATTTTGGAATAAAGCTATACACATAGTAACGAGTAGAAAAAATTATAAAACTGAAGATGCTAATTTCAATATGATATTTTATGATGATAATGTTGTAGCTGAGCAGATTACCTATATCTACAAAGTATTATGTTCTATTCAATTATATTTTATTGTTCTCATCTCAAACATTTTGTTAGAAGAACAATTAATAACTGAAAATGAGTATAATTTTAATATTAACAATTTGTTTTATGCTTTTTGCATTACTTTAGACAATTATAATTTAACATCTGAACAAAAAGATTCTTTAATATATGTATGCAAATATTGTGGTTGCCAAAATATATTTAATCATGAACAATTTATGAATAATTATAATAAAGGAATTTTTAAGAGAAAATGCGGTAAGTGCAATAAGACTTATGAAATAAGAAAATTTGATTTCTATGATTTTAAGGATAAAGTTAATTGAAAACTATTAGGAGATACTTGAAGAAAGTATCTTTTATTATGCAAATTTAAGAAAGCGAGGAATGATATGTATGAATTATGGAATATTTAGAAGTCAACCAATAATGACTATAAATGATTTAGCACAAATAGGATCACACAATAAACGAGATAAAAAAGCCTATAAAAGTAATCCAAATATTAAATTAGAATTAACTAAAAATAATATAGAATTAGTACCCTTATCAGAAAAGTATGTTAAGGGTTTTAAATTGCTTGTAAAAGATTATGAAAAAGAACACAATGAACGAATGAAAACTGAACGACCTGAAAGAAAAAAGACCTTTAATGAAATGTTAAATAAATCTAAAAGTGTTGTAGCTGATGAACTCATGTTTACTGCAACCCATAAATTCTTTGATAATATGAGTAATGATGAAATAATGAGATGGGCTGATACTTGTATGGATTTTGTTTACAACGATTTAGGTTATAAGAAAGAACAGATATTACACGCAACAATACACATGGATGAACTAACACCTCATATTCATTGTGTAGTTGTACCACTTGTTAAAAAGTTAGATAAAAGAAC